>Ga0209086_10000009_pt1 | contig 204176 bp, 214 predicted proteins | sample M_130207_XF_Meta_FD_187312 | JGI IMG/M metagenome (GOLD analysis project Ga0209086, IMG submission 187312) | Freshwater microbial communities from Lake Montjoie, Canada to study carbon cycling - M_130207_XF_MetaG (SPAdes) (version 2) | ecosystem: Environmental > Aquatic > Freshwater > Lake... | reverse complement strand
CTTCAGTTTTATTTTTTACTTTAGTTTTTTTCTAAATTTATAATATATTTAAGGTAAATTATATTAAATAAATAGCAATACTATAATATATAATGGAATTAGACGGTAATTGCATTAAGATAACAGATGAAACTATTGTTTCTTACTACAAAGAAAATAGCAACCTAGACATCGTAACTATGAATCATATATTTATCGAAATACTTAAGAGCCTATCTAGTAACCTGTCTGATACAATAAATACAAGCATTAGTTCAAAAGTTCTCTCGATGGTTACTGATATTCATTCTAATTTGAACTCGGTAAAGTCTGATATCATTATTAGATTTCATGAATCTAAGAAAGAATACATAGAAGAAATTAAAAATATAATGAACAGTAGTATTTTAACCAATAATGAAAAAATTAATACTTTTATGGAAAAGAGCAATGATCTTCTTTTAACAAAAACAACGCTTATAATTAATGATATCGTTCCAAAAAGTCAAGAGAAAAATTATGTTCAAATAGAAAATTGCATCAAGTCTTTTTCATCTTCTATTATGCAGGATACTACAAAACTGTTGGAGCTTAGTAACAAGGATAACAATCAAAATGATGCGATTATGCAAAATATCGATCTACAACTTTCCAAGATGATAACAACAATTCAACAACCTATTTTTAGCTTTATTCAGTCAAGTGAAGAGAGAACTAATTCAGGGATTCAGCAAATAAAGGATTCCTTTACTATGCAACAAACTATGCAACAAAAACTTACGGGAGAATTATGTGAATTTTTAAACAAATATAAAAATAATTCAAGTTCAAAGGGGAATGTTAGCGAAGCCGAGTTATATTATATTTTACAATCTATTATGCCGAGTGATGAGATTATTAAGGTAGGAAATGATACGGCTACTTGTGATCTTCGCGTTAATAGAATGGATAAGACAAAGCCATCTATTTTATTTGAAAATAAAGACTATGGTCGTTCTGTAACAACAGATGAAGTAAAAAAATTTGAAAGAGATATTCAGACACAAAAAATACATGGTGTATTTGTATCTCAAAAAAGCCCAATCACATTCAAAAATGATTTTCAAATAGATATTATTAATGGTTTAATCCATATATACATACCAAATGCTGATTACAATATTAGCAAAATTAAAATAGCTATTGATATTATCGATAGTTTATCTTTTAAATTGCTGTCATTAAATTGCGATAATGATGAAAGTGAATACTCAATTAGCAAAGAGGACATGGAAGAAATCAGTGAAGAATATCGAGTTTTTATATCTCAAAAAATGCAAATGATGGATACAATAAAAATGGTAACAAAACAACTAGTTGATAAGCTCGAAGATATACAACTTCCAAAACTAAAAAAAATGTTTGTTCGATTTGGTAATATTGAAAATGATAATGATTTTAAATGTAGTTTATGTAATTGTTGGTCTGGAAAAAATAAGGCAAGTTTGGCGGCTCATATTAGAAATTGCAAAAGTAATCCAAAAAATAAAGAAACTCTAGAAGTTATTATTGAAGAGAAATTAAATATAGTAATAGAACAACCCGATAATTTAGTTATCCAAACAAACATTCTGGAAACGGAACCTAAGACAAAATCTGAAAAAATAAAAAAGGTAAAATCAAAATCGTCATCATAAATAATACAAAATTTAAGTAAGTTTTTGAATTATTTCTGGATAACCACCTCTTTGGCCACATTTTTAATGATTTTATTGTAATTTGTCTCATCCTCTTCCTCAGTAAATCCACCCATGGAATGACTAATAATTTTCATATATTCTTCACTTACAGTCGATTCTGGATCTGTATATCCAGGATTTTCTTGCTGCCATTCTGAAATTTGTTGCACATTTTTATGTGCAATATGTTTTATCGCATATTTTATTTTTGTATTTTCTTCATTTTCCTTTTCCCAAATGCCCTCATCTTTTACATACAATGTTTCTCTCTTCAAATCACTACAATGAATTGGTCTTTTGAAAACATCCAGCTCTTTTAGTCCATTCACAAAGACCTTGCTGATCCCTTCTGCATAACCGATCTTCCCTACTGTCTCCAAATCACTTAGCTGAAGAGTCAAAGATTTTACAAAATCCATAATATTCATAGCATCTTTGCATTGCTCATTCAAAAAGAAATTTAAATTGAACTTGTTATTATTTGTTGTATTATTATTATTCGAATTGGTTACCACCATCTTTTCCTTCGATAATTCAAGCACTTGTTTTTGAAGCTCCTGATTCTGTTTTACCACATCAAAAACTAGATTGGTAAGTTTTTCAATTTGGTTGGCTGAAGGTTCTGACACAAGTACCTCATTTGTTTTTAAGATTTTACAATCTTTTTGGTGTTTGTGAAGACTCTGTCTATGTTTATAATTACGACCACAACTACACTTAAACTCAGTTGTGGTATTTTTTTGTAAGTCGTTTGTAAGTATTTGATGCCTTCGTGTGGAAAGATGTTTTAAAAAATTGCTATTTTTGCTACATTTGAAGTTACATTTTTCACATGCAAAAAAAAAGGCATCTTTTTTATCAGTCATTGTAAGTCTTAATAAAGCTTCAGAAAAAATGCCTAAACTGTTTCCGCAAAAATATATATTATTTCTACAATACCAAACATAATTATTGAATTATATTTTTTGCACGTTTGTGATGCAAAATAAAAAATGGCATTTTGGCATCATAATTGTCAGTATTTTGTAAGTATTCTAGTGCCACAGTCTTTGAAAAAAAATATTTTTTAATTATGTGTTATCAGTTTAGCTAACGTTATTAACTTGAAATATATTGGCATTTTATCGTAAGTCGTTTGAAGCCTTATAAAAAAAATGCTAAAAACATTTACTGAAATTCCAAGATTTTTTACAGTAACAAATTTTTCAATTAAAAATAAAAATGACATCAATATGCTAATGTGTATATTTTTTGTTATTTTTCTTCAAAAGTAATTTTGACTTTTTGAAAATGGACAAAAAAAATGTCCAAAATCGATTTTTCTGAATTGACTTTGGAAATTAAAATAAATATTCATTTCTTTAAATTAACTTTTAATATAATACATATATGCATTTTTTGGTATCCATTTGTATCCATTTTGGATATATCATGCCAAATCAGCAAGAAAATAATTTAATATAGTATTGTGAATGCAGCAAAAATTTTGTTATGCATTTTTGCATTTTTTTAGGTATCCATTTAAGGATACATTTTAAAATGCAATCGAAATGCATCTTTTTGGTATCATTTGGTATCCATTTTGAGCTTTCAGTATTATTTACAATTTTAAAAGCAATAATTTGTCAGCATAGGTAGTCTCGATTGCCTTATGCATTTTTGCATTTTCCAACGTATCCTTAAATGGATACCAAGAAAAATGCAATTAAGAAATCTAGAAAAATCCAAAAAATTAACAATAACAAACTTTTCATCAGTTTTTATTTTTCAAAGCAATATGCTCTGGTGCATATTTTTCGTTATTTTTCCCCAAAAGTAATTTTGACTTTTTGAAAATGGACAAAAAAAATGTCCAAAATCGACTTTCCCGAATTGACTTTGGCCAAAAAAATATACATGTTCTTTAAACTAACTTTTAATATATATTATTTTCAGCTTAAAGAAGATTTCGGTACTATAAAAGCAGAATAGTTTTCTCTCGCATCCTAGTATGGAGAAACCAAGTTTTGTATATCTATTAGAATCAAGCGATGGGGCGACTTATGTAGGGGCAACTGTCGATGTGGATCGTCGCTTAAGACAACATAATAAAGAAATTAAAGGCGGAGCACATGCAACTGGAAGCCGAGTTGCAAAGGGAGAAATATGGTCAAGAATTTGTTATGTAGAAGGATTTCCGGACTGGACAGCTGCATTACAGTTTGAATGGCGATGGAAACAGTTGTCTAGAAAATTGCCGGCAAAGATGAATCCATTAGAGAGAAGAATGCAGGCTTTAAAAGAGTTATTAGAGTTAGAACGACCTACAACAAAAGCTATTGCTTACACAGAGTGGTCAGTTAAACCATCAATTCATTGGGATTCTGAAGATGGGCAACAATTATTTATTTAGTAATAGAATTTTTTTTTTGGTATGAATAATTGTATGAAATAATTTATAATAATGCATAGTCTAGAAGCATCGTGTTTATTGAGTACTGAGTTTATCTTTAAAAATGGACAAACTTATAGTGCCAGTTATACTGCTACTGCTACAGGAAATAATATCGGAAGCGCCGAACATAATGCTCTGCATGAATGTCTTGATCTTTTTGCGATTGACGCAGCAGTACAAACAATCAAGTTTGATTCTATTATTTTAAAAACAAATCAGACTTTTGCAGTAAGAACTGCTTATGAAAATGATGATTAGATCCGAGTCTTTCTCTTTCTCTCATTATAATATAATGCAATTTTGCTTATATTATGATAAATTAATTCATTCAAACATGATTACCAATATTGGCACTGAATTGACGAAAATTGGCACCAGAACTAAAATGATGATTATTACTACAACACTTTATCGAGAGAATACATTTCAGACTATTGAAGGTACAAGGATTCAGTATAAAACAACATTTGTTGATCAATTTGGATCAAATATTTTATTTGATCTTTATTCGATTTATTACTTGGAGCAAGGTTCTATTCATGTAACTGGAATTTCTGAAACACAAACTGTAGTAGTAGGCACCGGAATTTATCTGAATACATCAGGTAAAATAAATATAGAAACGAATAGTCACGGCCAACTGATTCAATTCCATTTAAATATGTTAGAAACCGGTATAAATACATAAGAGTGTAAGTATATATAATATGCGTTTCTTTACAAGTATTCTTATGTCATTGATGACGGTTTTTGTTCGCAGCTTGGAAACATGCAATACCACAAATTCTTGTGTCACTTTCTCAGTAACTTCAGGAACCGGATGCGCTTGGATGTGTAATTACTGCGCAAATGCTCTAGGAACAAATAATTATTATTTTACAGACGGAATTTGCCAGTATCAACCCGGCGGTTGCGTAGGAAATCCTCAAGCCGGTGTTCAATACACTTGTTGTGCTGTATAAATTCAATGCCAAATATAATTTGTTATTGAATGATTTTATTTATTCTTGTATATAAATAAGCCAATTTCACCATTTCTATTGAAACGGCTGTATAAAATGGCAAGACGACCTTGTAATGACTTTGATAAGGAAAACAACAAGACTGAGATAAGAGCCGGATTTCGCAATAAAATTCCAAGAGATGAATGAGAATTATAACCAGCGATTCCTTTAACTGGAGAAGGAACCTTTTGTAAAATAGCTAATAACATAATAGCAATGAATCCTTGAAATGCTAATTGAAGTATTACTTGTATTGCTAATACAAGAGTACTTTCTTTTTCAGTGTAACTATAATCAAATGGTGGTAATAAATGTCCATCAATAAGTGCTGCCAAACTGAAGGAGCATATGCTATATATAATACTTACCCATAAAAAATCAAAAAAAGCGACCGGATATTGAATCAATGGAAAGGAAAGCGGACCTTTAATGTTCGTTACATATATTTTTTTTGGCATACTTATTATAAGAAAATAGATAAAAACTTTATTAATAAGATAAGTTTTGATTGGATCCGATATTTAACCAATGATAAATTGCTTCACTTTCTGTATTTACTAATGCAGTCAATTCAATATTTTTTCTGATATAATTTACCCAATTGAAATCATGGGGTACCTTGTATCGTTTTTTGCCATTTTTCAACCAGTGTTCAAACGCAGCCCCTTTTGAGTTTATTCCAAGAGAACTAAGATTCAAATTACCAATGTATTCACACCAATTAAAAACAGCATCGCGATTTTCATTTTTACCGTACTCTATCCAGTGATTCCATGCATCTTTCTCATTTGTCAAATGTGATAAGTCATCATAATTATTAATATAAAATAACCAGTCGAACTCTGAATTTAATTTAGTTTCTGATAAAACTCGGTGAATTGTTCTTTTTATATCCATAGAAAAATATTTTCTATTTTCATTTCTACCATTATGTATCCAATGATCCCAAGCTTGTTCTAAGGTATTTATTGAACCCAAATCATCATATGTATCAACATATTTTACCCAATCAAATCTTAGTTTTAAAGTTTCAATCGATTGTTCATTTTCAATTCCTCTAATTTGTGTTGCATCATTTTTTTCTATAGAAAAAAATTTACGTTCTTCGATTTTACCATGATGTATCCAATGATTCCACGCTTCATCCAATGTATCTATTAAATATAAGTCTTCATACGTATTCTTATAAGTTATCCAATCAAAGGTATATTTTATTTCTTGTTCTTGAATAAGATCTAATATATCTTGTTTTTGAATAAGATTTAATACTTCTTGTTCTTGATCATCTTTATTAAAATAAACTCTACATTCCTTTTCTCCATTTTTTATCCAATGATCCCACGCTTCATTTTTATTTGTAAAATGTGATAAATCTGAATAATACGAAATATATTTTTTCCAGTCAAATTTTTCATCCATCTCTTTATTTTGTTCAGGGTTCAAACTCAGAGTATTAGAAGATAAATAAAAAAATGGGTTGTGTATAATTTTAATACCAACCGCATGACAATTATTATTTGTGACATTTTTCGAGAATGAACCATTCATTCCGATCCACTCAAATTTAATTTTATATTTTCGAATAAATTCATAAAATGCCTTCAACTGATGAAGCTGATAATCTAAAAAATTTAATAATTTTCCAAATACAATAATACAACCAGGTTTTATGTATGCATGTAGTTCATTCAATACTTGACAAGTAGATTCATAAATATCACAATCAACATGTAAAAATGAAATATAATTTTCGAATAGTTGATTATTTTTAAAAATAGGAATTGTGTCGATGAACCATCCTGTTATAATTTCAATATTTTTGTTCAAATTATGTGGCAAGCTAATATTTTTTGGACTATTAAATGAATTTGGTTTAAAACTGTCAAAAGAATACACTATATCTTTGCAGTAATGAGATATATGATTTGTTGAAGTACCGTAACCAGTTCCAAATTCTAACCACAATCCCGTGGAATCAATAAAATTATTAACTAATAAATATAGTAAAATATCCTTATCAATATTTGGAATAATATTATTTTCTATAGATTGAACAAATGCTTCATACGATTCCCATTCTGGCATTGTTTCATATAAAATAATATTTGAATTATCCATGATATATATATATAAACAAATAATTCTATTTATATTTATAAAAGAAATAACATAAATAGAACAAAAGAATGATTAATGAATTAGTATTTTTAAAATTTACCTATAATAATTATACTATTTTTATTATTTCGCATATAATGAATAAATTTTTGGATACTATAAAATAATTATCTATAAGATATATATATGTCAGAAGAAAATTCAGAAATTTTAATGTTTGACTGGCTTACCTATTATAACATATATAAAGAAATAATTATTTCCGATTTAGGAATAGATACTAAAAGTAAAGATATAGCCAACTATCATTGGAAATATTATGGTAAAAAAAATGATTTGCAATATTTTCAATACTGTCCTTCAATAAATAATATGAATTCAGATGATGAAAATCCGGAATATATATTATTTAATGTGGAACAATATTTATCATTATATCCGGATTTAAAGACAGAGTTGAAAACAAAATATGAAGGTTGGCAACACTGGATAAATTATGGAAAAAAAGAAGGAAGGCAATGGTGTTCAATAGAAGAGGAAGTGAAAGAGGAAGAAGAAGAGAAAGAGGAGGAGAAAAAGGAAGAGGAAGAAGAGAATGAAAGCATTTATAAAGAAAACTGGGCAACAGAAGAACATAAAATTTTAGAAGATACGGATATCAACAAAGAATTTAAACTATTTGATTGGGTAACATATATTAATAATTATTCTGATTTATCTCATTTCTCAAATAAAATGGAAGCATGGAAACATTGGACAAAAAATGGGAAAAATGAAAACAGAAGTTATTTAAAACTAGAACCAGAAGATGATGAATATATTCATTTTGATTGGGAAAAGTATCTAAATAAATATATTGATTTGACAAACTTAAAAACCAAAGAAGATGCATGGAAACACTGGATAACCCATGGTAAAATAGAATCACGCAGTTATTTTTCGACAAAAAAAAATAATGAAACTCCAAAAGAACAACCTACTCATATACTACCCCTTAGTCATGTAGTACCTCTACAACACTATTTATCATATGAAGATAATTTTTATCAAGAATATACTAATTTTGATTGGGTAACATATATTTCTAATTATGATGATATCGGTGAAATAAAAAACAAAGAAGACGCATTTGAACATTGGTTTTTTCAAGGAAAAGCAGAGGGGAGAACGTGTATTGATATAGTGGAAATTGGCAAAAAAAATGATAAAATTATGAAAATTGAAACGGAAATTTTATCTCATAAAATATCTAACGAAAATGTTACAAATGTCAATAGCAATAAAGAAGGAAAAGAAGGAAAAGAAGAAGAAAGCGAAGAAAAAAAAGAAAGCGAAGAAAAAGAAGACGAAAAAAAGAAAAAAGAGGAGGCAACTACCATGAAAAAAGATATAGCATATCATAAAAATATTATGAAAAAAACATTAGAATTAAAAAGGTTATATGAAAGTGAAATGGATCAATTTATGAATGATTATAAAATTGCAAATAAAAGTAGTATTTATGCTGATCCCCAAATCGAATTTCGTTATTATTGCTATAAGTATTTAGATTATATTAAATATTATACGCTACCAGAAATAGAATTAAATAGATCAAAGAATGCTGTTCTTGTTGAATTTCGAGAATTTGCACATGTTGAGTTTTTAATACGAAATGCAATTATGCAGTTAGGTTCTACATGGTCTTTTACTGTTATTTGTGGAGATTCTAATTATGACTTCATGACATCTATTTGCAAAAATATATCAAAAAATATTAAAATAGTAAAAATTGACGAAGATGACGAATCATCGGAAGACTATAATAAATTATTGAAATCTAAAAAATTTTGGAATCACTATTTAAAAGGAAGTAAAATTTTATTATATCAAGAAGATAGTTTTATTTTTTCTAATAATATTGATGACTTTATGGAATATGATTATATTGGTGCTCCGAGGTATGCAAATGATTTATCTTTACCTATTAACGTTGGAAATAGGGATTTAAGTTTGCGCACAAGACGTGTAATGATAGATGTAATTGATGCATTAAAAGAAGAAAAACTTGATATGTGTGATGATGATTCGGAAGATGTATATTTTTCAAAACATATACAACGACTTGAACTCGGAAATGTTGCAGATCGGGAGATTGCTTCTCAATTTTCATCAGAATTAATTTATAATAAAGATAGTTTTGCAGGTCATCAATTTTGGTTGTCTGATCCTTGTTGGAAAGATAGAATGTACAATTGTTTGTTTAAAATAATGAATGAAACAAAAACTTTAGTATAAAAATTATATTTACAGAAAAATTAAATAATCTTTTATAATGTTACTTGCTAGTTTGCAAAAAAATAAATATTAATTAATAATAATATTTTATATTAATATATTATAGGTACATATCAATGAAACGTTTTATTATTTATTTGCCACATAATTTTGATGTAAATGAGTATTTATTATTGAATCCAGATCTGCAAAGTTTTAACCAAGAAGAAGCAAAACGTCATTATTTTCTTCATGGTCGGCGTGAAAACAGACATTATAAAATATCTTTACCACGCGATTTTGATGTTGATATGTATATTTCAATAAATTCAGACTTACAAAATCTAACCAGAGAAGAAGCAAAACGGCATTATTTTATTTATGGCAAGTATGAAAATAGATGTTATAAAATTTACACTGGGACTATTTTTCACCTTTCTCATAATTTTGGCGGAGGAACTGCAGTTTATATTGAAAATTGTAAAAAAATATTCAACACATACAATCATATTGTTGTTACTATTATAGATAATGATTCTATTAGAATTAATGATAATAATTTACCGTATAAAGATCTCGAAAAATTAATAAATACTTCAGATATATTAATAGTTCATAGCCTTTTATTTGATAATAGAGAAACTAATAATAATGAATTATCATATAATTTATTAAATCTTGTTAGATCAGTTGATTGTATTAAATTATTTATTGCTCATGATTATTTTTTGTTAAATCCAAATAAACCAAATCCATTAAAATCAGAAATGCCAAAAAATATAGAAACTAACTTTGTTAATAATACTCTTTCAATTTTTGATAAAGTTATTTTTAATAGTAGTAATTGTTATAAAAATTATTTATCTTATCTAAATAAAATAGATAATGCACTTCTTTTAAACAATATTCCCGATATTAATTTTTATAAAGAAAGAATTTTTCCATATAAAAAGGAAAAATATACAATTGGTTTAATTGGAGAGATTCGCTGTCCGCATAAAGGAAAATTTCTTGCTAATAAAATTATTACTATGTTTAATGCAAAATTTGGGGAAAAATATCATTTTGTAATACTTGGAAATTATGATATTCAACATCCAAATTTAACAACTACTGGAAGATATAAAAATGAAGAAATTTTTTCAATGATTAAAAACTATGATATTGACTATTTTTTATTCGTATCAACATTTGAAGAAACATATTCTTTTACATTATCTATAGCATTACATACTGGTCTTCCAATTATTTTCAATGATATTGGTTCCTATTCTGAAAGACTAGTAAATTATAAAAATTGTTTCCCTTTTTCAGAAGAAAATTTTGATTATATAATAGAAATAGTGAATGATATTGATAACAATGAATTTATTAAAAGATCAGAAAAAAATTTGTCTCTTTATTATCCTACAATATATAATAATATGCCAGAAATTTCAAATTATTTAAGAGTGGATAATTTTTTAAATTTTAATATTGATGAAATTGAAAAAAATTTACACAATGGAATTGTTTGTTTTATGCATGTTTGTATTAGTGATAATTTTGGAATGAATGTAGGACAACAAATTTTTAATGACCAAATTAATTACATTAGAGAATCGGGGTTATATGATAAATTAGATTATATTTTTGTAACAGTTTTAGGTAAAAATGTTTTTTTAACAAATGACTATAAAATAAAAGTAATTTATTATTCTGAAAATATTGATGAGCAAGAATTTCCTAACATAAGTAGGATCAAATATTTTTCAGATAATATTTCAAAAAATGTGAAGATCCTTCGTATTCATACAAAAGGCGTAACAAATAAACCTCATGCTTATGAATGGCGAAAATATTTGGAATACTATTTAATCGAAAAAAATGAATTATGTTTGCAAGAACTCGATAAATTTAAATGTGTAGGAGTAAATCATCATTATTATTATGATGATAATAAATACAAAAACCATTTTTCTGGTAATTTTTGGTGGGCAAATTCGTCGTATATAAAAAACTTGGAACAGCTAGAAGTTAATGAAGATAGGTGTGTTACAGAACATTGGTTAATAGGACGTCTCGATAAATATGATTATAGACATTTTTTGTCATTACATCAAACTCCGATTGATTTTTATAAAACCCATTTAGAAGATAATAAATATAATTTAGAGCTAATAAAATGTGATATTTGGGCCAAGTTAGAAACAAACTTTGTAAAAACTAGAAAAATCTTTGGAGTATATTTTATATGTTGCATTGGAGATTATTTAAATATAGTTAAAAATCAACTAGATAAATTAGTTGAAAGCGGACTTTATAATGAGACTGATAAAATTGTATGTTTTGTATGTAAAGCGGAAAATGATTGCATTGAGTTATTGCAAAAATATGATAAAATAAAAATAATATCAACAACTGAAAATTTATATGAAAAATATGCCATTAATAATTTTAAAAATTATATTTCTGGTGAATATTATTTATATTATATGCATTCTAAAAGTGTAACAAGAAGTGAAGCGTGTTATAATGAGTGGCGTACTTTGTGTGATTATTTTATCATTCATAAATGGAGATTATCAGTAGAATTATTGCAATATTATGATTGTGTAGGAACAAATTTGAAAAATTTCCCAAAAAAACACTATTCAGGAAACTTTTGGTGGTCAAAATCGGAACATATAAATACATTACGAGATATTAATGATGGCTATTTATCATGTGAAATGTATATTTTTTCAAATATGAAGACCAATTATGTTTCCATACATCAAAGTTATGTGAATCATGGAGATACAAGTTATCCTGAAAACTTATATAATTGTCTTAATGATAATGAGTTAATAGATAAAATATGTATTATACCTGATTTTAATAGTGGAGATAAACATTGCATTAAATTTTGTGGAGAAGTGGATACCAATTTTGAGCCGCAAATTATTGAATTGACATAGATAAATATAAATTTATATATTAAATATGACTATTGTATGTTTAAAAATATTTATTAATAAATAAATATTTTACATTTTATTCTATTTGTGGTATATGTATTTTGTATAAAAATGCAATCTTTTCTTAATTACAAAATTGTTATTTTTCTATATTTTCATTATATAATCTGCATGGCCTTCTGGAATTGGGTTAATATTATATCCTAAATCAATTAATTTTTTAAATATTTCTGATTCTTTGAATTCGTCAATTTGATATGTTTCAATAATTATTGTAGGTTTGCAGCATTTTATTAACTCATAACTACCTTCCAATACTTGAATTTCCATAGCTTCTACATCAATTTTAATCACACTAACATTTTCAAATTTGAAATAATCTAGCGGAACTATATTTATTTCTAAACTATCATCATTATTTTCTAAATTATGTATGATAGACATTGCTCCAAAATTAATATTTGAATTAAATATAACCTTTTTCATTTTTAATATTTCTTGTTTATTACCCACACCATAAGGATATAACTCAATTTTATCATTTAAATTATTGTCTATTATATTTTTGAATAAAATATCATCATATATTGGTTCAAACGTAAATATTTTACAATTATTAGATAATACTTCACTCATTAATAATGTTGATGTTCCAATGTTACCCCCTAAATCAATCATATTTGTATTTGTAATATAATTTTCTTGAAAATATTTTAACATCCATAATTCCCAATAGATTCCATTACGAATATTACTACCAATACATTCATCTGTTTTCAAATAACTTATATGTTTGTTTCTTATATTATTTGTATCTAATAAATTCATATCAAAAGATAAATCAATATTTTTTTTTGATTGTAACATTATATATATTATTTATATTTATATTTATATCATTAATATTTATATCATTAATATTGATATTAATATTGGCTATATTATTTATTTATAAAAAGTATAAATTGTATCAACTACGATGCAAAAGTCTCCGGAATTCAGTCGCTCACCATCTCATCTGACGTCGGCTCGTTCCATATAATTAAATATAATATTTGTAATATTTATACTATTTATAATATTTATAATGTCTTTATTTATTATTGTTAGTAAAAATGCACAATCACATGATTTTGTTAATGCATTAGGTCATGAAATACATTTAACAAGATTTATTTTATTAGATTTACTACAAAAGAATCTAATAGATACAAATACATTTATTGTTACTTTAACGAATGATAGATTCTTTTTATACAATAAAATTTTTAATAATGTTATTAATTGGAGTGATTATGAAAATAATCTATTATATAAAAATGAAAAAACGATTGACCTTACATATTATTCACGATGGGATACAAAAGATAACCAAATTAATGAATTAATTGAACTCAAATATAATTTTAATCAATTTAATAAAACAGAAAAGTTAATAGAATATATTAATAATATTAATTTTATAAATTTAAATTGTGATGCCAAATATTTAGATATAATAAACAAAAAATTTATTATTATACATAACCGATTTAAAACAGATACCAACAAATTATCATTAGTTATTGATAAAATTAGAGAAAACAACAATATTAATATTGTAGTTTTTTCAATGAATAATGATAATAATAATTATGGCGATAATGTTATTTTTATAAATAATTTGCAAGTTTATGCTAGTTTTTTAAATCATCCAAATTGTAGTTTATTCATATCAGAATGGTCTGGTGGGGGACAATTAGCTCAATATTGTTATAATGGTAAAATATTATATTATTTTGATAATTATGCTTCTCATGATTATGAAATAATATATGAAGAACTGCAAAATGGTGCAAATAATTCAACAAATATTTGGAATGCTTGGGATTTTAAGACTACTACCAATTGTGAAAGAAAATATTATAAAACATACGGTGAAATGTTAAATAATTTAATAAAATATATTGATTAATTTAATTTAGAGGCATTATTGTGTTTTGGAATGACTCACTAACTAAAGGATATTAGTAGATGCAGGCTATTATCAAAATTACTTTTATATCACATAGTAGCTATTTCTGAAATAGTCAAAATAGTATTTTCTAGAGCCGTGCTATAATATGTAAGAACCGTGATAATACATATTATATGATATTTATAAGTTTATCAAAATCAATTGAATAATAATAATTTAGTGGATAAATATATTTGGAATTCCAACGGGCCATTATATTATTTTTAAAATTATTTATTTCATCATCATTTTTATAATATAAAGCATCTGTAATATTAAAATGAATAATTGCATTATTATCAATATTATTATTAACATCGTCAGTTCGCTCCAAATATTTTGATTGTTTCATAATAATTTGTTTTATTGATTCTTCATTATAACGAGAATAATGTTCTTTAAATTCTAATAATGTCAAATTACAATTATGATAATAATATCCTATTTCAAACCCACCACTAGTTTCACCAATTAAATATTTACAATTTTTATGATTTAATAAAGTAATATATAATTCCAGATTATCTATAATATATTCACTATTAAAATATTTTTTATAATTAATATTTTGAATATATAAAATTATTTTGTATTTATTTTCACATTTAATTTTAATTTTATTAAAATAAACTAAATATTTATTTAAATCAAAATCTTTATGTGACCTTATAATAAATATAATAAAATTATTGTCATTTATTAATTGTGATAAATTATCCTCAATTATGTATGATTTAATATTTGTAATTTGAGTAATCATATTTTCATTCCAATAACTATTATTATATACGTCATAATTTAAATATAATAAATCTGTATTATGTCTATTGTATAATAAATCTTCCTGAATTTTAGGCATAAAAATTATATCTTTATATGTTAATATATCAAGATGCATATTACTACTAATAAATTCATCGAATGTTATCACTGAATCAAATATTTTATTATATAAAAATTGTCTATCCTTTTTTACTATTAATGTTATCTTATTATCAATAATATTTTTATTTAAAAGATCCAAAATTATAATTCTACCTATATGTAAATCATGACCAAAACAGAAATGTGAGGGATTCCAATAGCCTTTACATATATCATTAAAATATTCATTTGTTGTTAAGACATATTCTGAATCAATAGCGCCGTCTGCAAATAGAATCATATAATATATATTTATTTTATATTTAATATGTTATATTTATTATTTATCATTTTGTATATTTTAAATTATTTTATATTTATTATTTAAAGATTTATTATATAATGAAAATTTTATTTACTGGAAGTCACGGTTTTATTGCCGGTTATACCGTTCAAAAATTATTAAATGATGGTCATTCAGTATGGGGTGTAGATAATTTTTGGAAATATGGTGAAATTAGCAAAAGTTATGATAATCATCCAAATTTTAAATTTATAAGAGGTGATGCAAAAGATACAACTCTTCTTCTTTAAAATCCCAAATCCGTCAAATCTTGTTGCGTAATCAATCGAAAAGGACGAATTTTATACAACTTGTCCATTTTTTCACAAAAAGGATCTTGTGGTCTTTTTGTATAAGTCGCTTTTGTTCTATAACCAGACCCATCATTTCCAAATTTCTCCGTCTTTGAACCAGTTACAATAGGCGAGACATAATAATAAGCAATGGACTTACGTAGAGTACCTTCCGGACAACAAATTTTTTCTGGTAATCCATGCCAAGATTTTTCATTTGTCTTGAAAATAATGGCAGTATTAAATTTTACATGCGATTTAACAACGCAGTTTTCCATATTTTTATCCCACAATTGCGTTTCCCCATTCCACTCTTCTTTCCAATCTTTACTCATATATAAAATCATATTTAAACGACGCTCTTTTTCCATGTATGGATGTTTTTCGTAATCTAGATGCATATGTAAGATCCCATCCTTAGGATGTGCATGCAACCCCGCGCCATGCAAATAAGGATCGCATTCTAAATTTTCTATATTGGATAATTCAGAAAATGCTGACGTTACTTCTCCTGTAGAAAGTAAATAGAAAAACTGTTTTAAACATACTGGAAAATTGTGTATATCATCTCGCGCATATTTTTTTTCAAGTGGATTATTATATTTGTACCATTTTTCTGATTTTATGTCCTCTGGAAATGTATTAAAAAGTTCTTCTGCATATTCTTCATTCAAAAAATTTGGAATAATAATATGTTCAAATGGATCGGCATTTAAAAATTGTGTTTTTAAATTCTCAATATCATTGATCCAATCTCCAAATAAAGATTTCTTGTTTTTACGGTTCTCTACCAGCTTCAAGTCTAATAAATTAATTTTATATTTATAATTTACCAAGTCATGCAAACCAGTCATCAAATCAACTTCTATGTTCCAACCAAGGTCTCTCACTTTTTGATTGCTAATATAGTATCGCATATCATTATAGGGTCTATCCTCAACATATTCAATCCATTGGTCAATATCATCCGTTTTTTTAATCATCTTAATCAAAATTTTTGCCACATCCATAACAGAAAATTCCATTTCTTCATCGCAACCAATATTATAAATTTCACCAATTTCTCCTTTCTCCAAAATGGCTTCAAATGCTTTCGCTGTATCATAAGCGTGTAAAAATGCACGAACAGAAGAACCGTTGCCCTGTATAGTTACTTTTTTATCTTCTGATAAAAGTTTGATAAACTTGGGAATTAACTTTTCAGGATACTGTCCGCGCCCATAAACATTGTTGCCCCGAGTAATAATGATTGGCATTTTGTAAGAATGATTGTATGATTGAGCAATTAGTTCGGCACCTGCCTTGGTTGCAGCGTAAGGATTGGTGGGACACAAAATAGAGTGCTCGGTTTTATGCGTTTCATCTACATTGTTCATAGACTCTCCATAAACCTCATCGGTAGAAACATGAATAAATTTCTGAATTTTTTTATACCTTCGACACGCTTCTAATAAAGTATGTGTTCCTAAAATATTATCATTTGTAAATTTAATTGAATCTTCGAAAGAATTTTGCACATGACTTTGAGCTGCAAAATGGATAACGTGAGTTATATTATGTTCCTTCAAAATTCTATCCATTAAATCCATATCACACAAATTTCCTTGAATAAATACATAATTTCTATCTTTTCTTATACTTTCATACACATTTTCCTCTGATGCACAATAATACATGGCATCCAAATTAACCAATTTATTAAATTTGTTTTTATGAAAATAATAATTGATAAAATTGCTTCCAATAAAACCATAACCACCGGTAATTAAAAGATTTTGAACCTTTGGCTCCAAGTCTAGCTTTGCTTTGTAGTCTTCAAGACTTTTGCGCACGGCATCTTTAATTGATTGTATTTGTGGGTACAATTTTTCTAAACGCGTCGTATCCAAAAAATTATTGGATCTATCGGCGGCTAATATTTTTCGTTGTTCTTCTACTGAAAAATTCTTCCATGTGAATAAAGGATCCACAATTTCCTTGTACATTTCCAAGATTTCATTATGTGATATCAAACCAGGATTCGTTAAATTCATAGTTCCAGTTACTTGATTTTCCATCATATCCAAAACATATGGTAGCAATTCTGGTAAAACAGTCATAGAATTTGGAACTGAGCAGACCTTTTCATAAGTTACAATCTTAGTAATAAAATTACGCCCGTTTTTCTCTCCTGTAATGGGCATCCGAATTCTCAAATTGAGAACATTATCACCATATAAATTCATCAATTGATCAGTAAAACCTTTTACTACAGAATAAGACGACCCAAAAAAATTGGGTAAAGAATTTTCATCGAAACCATTTTCTTCTTTACCAAAAGGATGCTCTTCATCAAATTTAAAAATACATCCAGTTCCTAAATATGTATAGTGAATCTTTCGTTTAGAACACAGACTTGCAAGCAAAATAGGTGAAAATAAGTTATCGCGAACATTTTCAACCAATTTTCCCTCTTCTTCTAAATAATCAATGGTAGTAAAAACCTTTTCGTCTATTTTACCATGCGTTCTACCAATAAATGAAATGACGTGGGTGGGGCAAATAGTGCTGATTTCTTTTTCTAAATCTATCTTGTTATCTACGCGTGATTCTCCACAGTGGTAATCCATGTTTAACCTTTGTAAAATAGAAACAAATTGATTACCAATCCATCCGTTTGATCCATATACTAAAATTTTCATTATAATATTACTTATGAAAATAATTTGAAGACAGAATAATTAAACGCATTTATGTTTTAATCATAATGGACTAGTAGTAAAAATACCTTGTCAATTTTACTGTAAAATTGATTCCATATCTAAAATATTTAACAAGCATCTAATATTATTTTTAATTTCAATTCCAATTCCAATTTTATGTTTATATTTATATTTATATAATGGTCAAGTTTGTTTATTATTTAGCGGCAATTGGAAGTCCAAACTTGCAAGCCAAAAAAGATATATTGCAACATAATTTGATTTATATTTATAATAAATTAAATGAAAATTTTGATATCGTTATTAATTGCTATGAAAAAGGATGTACTATTGCTGATATATTAGATAAAAATGAGTGTCCTTTCATTGATAATATTTTTTTTTATTGTAGAACAGGAATGTTGGTTGAGTTATGGAATACCAACCCATTTCATAAAAAAATAAAAAATCATGATTACATATTTTTTATATTAGATGATGTCGAAATAAAATCATTGGATATTAAAGAGTTTATAGACTTGAAAAATAAATATAATATTGAATTTTTATCTCCAAGAGTTGAAAAATCCACATACGATTACATGCAATACCCAGTTAAAAATAAATTATCAATAACAAATAGATTAGAAATTTTTTGCTTGCTCCTCACATATAAAGATTTTATGAAATATCTTTCTATCAATGATGTTAATAATCCTTATATATGGGGTGTTGATTTTATGATGGCTCATTTTAATATTAAAACTGCTATTTGTTATAAATTTACTATAATTCATAAATTACCGGGTGGATCATATTTAAAAAAAGCGGAAGAATCCATGAATAAATATCTAAAAAAACATGGATACAATAATTTGAAAGAAATTATAGACAAATATCCAGAAGACATCAAAGAAAATATATATATTTGAAAATGAAAATGAGAATTAATGAATGCAACATTTTTCTATTAACTTTTTAATAGAAGAATATCTACCTTCTTGAAATCCATAATGTATATAATGTCGCCATGCACCATCTTCATCGCGAATGCCCGAATTTAATAAATCGCGATTTTCCTTTAAATATAATTTCCAATTGAAATAAATTGGAATATCACAGTAAATTCTTTCTTCTTTTTTTCCATGATCATGCCAATGCTTAAGAGCCATTTCTTTGTTGTCAAAATTAAAATCTCTAAGATCCGGATATTTATTTACATAAAATTCCCAATTAAAGATAAACATTGTTTTTTTTATAGAATTGAATAATATACTATGAAAATAAAAAATATATATAAAACGACTATATTGAGTAATTTTTTTATAGATTATAATACGACAAAAGAAGAATTAATCAATAATAATCATACATATTTTAGATACTTGTGTTTTAAATATATTGATTTTATTCGACTTATAGAAATTCCAAAAATAAAAAAAGACTTGAACCTTGAAGCTGTATTAATAGAGTATCGAAAGTTTCCTCATCTAGAATTTTTGATTCGAAATGCGATTTTAAAATTAGGGAATAAGTGGTCTTATACTGTTATTTGTGGAACAGAAAACTATCAGTATATGTTAGATATATGCAATACTATTTCTTCAAATATACGTGTTATTAAAACACCATATTCAAATTTAAATCAATCAGAATACAGCAAGTTTTTAACAACTATGGATTTTTGGAATTTATTGAATGGAGAGAAAATATTAATTTATCAAGAGGATTCACTTATTTTTAAAAATAATGTCGAAGACTTTTTAGCATTTGATTTTATTGGCGCACCATTTCCAAAAGTACAAAATGATACACCCAATAATGTTGGAAATGGCGGCCTTTCGATTCGTTCAAAAAGTATTATGAAAAAAATTATTGACTCAATAACTGTGGAATCTACCACATTTAATTCATCAACAATCGAATATATGAAAATTGTAAATTTGACCTTTCCACCCGAGGATATTTATTTCTCAAAAAATATGCAAGAATATAACATAGGAAATGTCGCAGGATGGAATGATGCTTTTCTTTTTTCTTCAGAGTCAATCTGTAATACAAATAGTTTTGCTGGACATAAATTTTGGTTATCCAATCCTTCATGGAAAAAATTAATGCACTCTACATTTAATTTTGAAATATATAAATACAATAATGATATTAAAAAATATATTGCCTATAAAAATTTACCTCTTAGTTTTGATAGAACATCTAAAATAGAAAATGCATTTGATGTTGATTTATATTTTTGTAATAATGTGAATAAGTTACAAATGGATAATGAAATGGATATTTTGCATTATATTAAAAATGTTTCTTTAAATGGCTATATTTATCACCCAAAACAAATAAGAAATATTTATCCGACTTCAATAATATATAAATTTATGAACGATTTAGTTATAGAGCATGATTCAATACTCTATAAAGCCGCAGATTTTGTAGAAAAACAACTATATAAAAAAAATTTTGATGAATTATCAAAAAAACTTATCGAAAATATATATTCTAATTTGGATGTTAATAATGAAGTATTATTATTGGTTTTTATTGGAAATGATATGGTCGGAAAAAATTTGATCGATAAAATAATTGAGTATAAAAAAATACAAAAATTTAATATAGCATTTTGTTTTAATTCTTATAGTGTAAGTAAATCCTTAAAATCCTTGATAAAAGATAATTTTATACATTATTGTATTTATATTTCCAATGAAATGGGAACAGATATTACTCCTACTATATTGATGTATAATGATATTAGTAGCAAGTATAAATTTAAACATATTATTAAACTTCATACAAAAAGCATTGTTCATTTATTTGATGAATTAACTGATTTTTTATTATCAATACCAATAAGTCAATTAGTAAAATATAAACGAAAGGACTGCAATTGTATTGGTCACCCACATTATTATTTTGAACTTAAAAATGATCCATGGGTAAAAATTTCACTTATTAATAGCAGTTCTTATATGGATCTTAAAAAAAAATTTGTTGCTGGAACTATTTTTTATTCAGAAAATATTATTTTTGACAGTGTCTTACAATTTATAAAAACAAACTCGCCTCACTCATATTTATTAAATAATTTGTATGAAAATAACTCTATCAATAATGATTTTTCTCCAATTCATTTTTTAGAAAGAGTTTTCGGAATCATAAATTTCTAGAGATTAAATTTTATTTTTTCCAAGTCGCGTATAGTAAAAAAATCAAAGACGTGCCTATTTTTAATCAACTCTCTTTCTGTTACACTTTGAAATTGATATTTAATTAAGCGAGTAATATAACTTTCAACGGAATCATCTTCACGAATATTTACACTTTTATGCTTTAGAATTATGTCTAAATAAATAAAATTATAATCAGTAAATTGAAAATTATCAAAACATCTTTTATAATATGAATCCTCTGATTTGCTTAAAAATGGATACGAATGATTTAAATTGGAAGTGCTTATATCACTTACTACAAGATTAGGATAACATATAAAAGATGTATTTTCAAATGTATCAAACATTAATAAATATGATTTATCAAAAAATGATATATTGTCTCTTTTACTTTCAAACATTACTTTTGCACCATGTAAAGAATAATAATTTGCATGAGCTCCATATACTTTTACTGCATTTTGATCGGGTCTATACATATTTTTGACTGACGATACAGAATCTAATGTATTCATTTCTTTTGTTACGAATTGAATTTCTGGGATGGTATCTTCTGGCGGTTCTTCAAATGTATCTTCTTGTAGTGTATTTTCTTGGTGTTCTTCGAAGGTATCTTCTTGTAGTGTATTATCTTGCTGTTCTTCGAAGGTATTATCTTGCTGTTCGCTAATATTATCTACATGATCTATTATTTGATTTTTAATTTGTAATTCATTATCTGTATTTAATAACAATTTTTTATGTAAATGTTGAAAACTAAAATCACACGCTCCTAAAAGTAAAAAATCGTATTCATGTTGAAATATGTCCATAAACATTTCCTTAAAATTTTTGTGAAATATAATATCATCTTCAAAAATAATAGCATTTTCGTAATTATTTTTAATTATTTCTCTCAAACACCACATATGACTAAGAGTACATCCTAGTTCTTCTTTAGTAATTCTATTATTTTTAATGAGAGAATGAACCTTTTGACTGATTCGATTTACTACAATAAGTGAAAAATTAATATTATATTTTTTCATCAACATTAGGATATAATTACGTCGAATAGTGTTATCTGCAAGATTTATAACAAAAATTTTTTTAATACGCATATTAATAAATGTTTTTTTTTTGGTATTTGTTATTTCATAAATATCAACCTTGTAGTTATTTAAAATATTATTAATGTCAATATTACAATTGTTCATATATGTTAGACCAATATTTTAATTTAGAATTGTTTAATAAAATAACAAAATATCATGTAATGAAATCTATAGAAAATAAGTTATTATGAATATACATTTACATTTAGATAAATAAATATAGCGTGGTAAATTTGTATTACCTTCTTAAATTAATTTTTCTGTTAAAAATAAAATAATAAAATATTTTATAGAATGTCATCGGTATTTCCTCAAGCGAATGATCCAAATAAGGTATCTTCTTATGAAAATACCTTGATAGCACTTTTAAGCAATGTAGTTAAACCACCCCCAATTCCGGACTATACATTTGATTTAGAAATAATGCCTATTTCGGACCATGATTTTTTATGTCTTTTTTACAATAATTTAGCGCGACAATATTGCGTGAGTACTAGTAATGCTTATAATGAACATCTCTCTTTTACTAATAAATACTATGTAACCGCGGCAAATCAGTTGGCATCTTTTCATTTCTCTGATATGATTTTAAAGAAGAATGCTGAGCATCGTTTAATAACAAATAATACTATTCCTAGTTTGCATATTATGTCATCTTTGAAAGAGACCTTAAAAATTAAAAATCTAGCGCAGATTCAGGGTTTTCAACAAGCTTTAACTTGGCCTGAAGTGATTGATATGCTTATTACAAGTGAAAAAATTGTTGTTAGTGAAGATATTTCAGATGAAGCAAAAGTAGTTTTAGCTGTACAATTCATTTATGTTGATCCTTATTCACAGTTAAATATAGCAACTAATTTTAACTACGAAGTTACTATTCGAGGATATTTAAATTTAGGTTTGGATTCGCCCGTTAAAAAGGTGGAAGAACCAATGGTTGTAAAGGTGGAAGAACCCGTTGTAAAGGTGGAAGAACCGGTTGTAAAGGTGGAAGAACCCGCGGTTGTAAAGGTGGAAGAACCCGCGGTTGTAAAGGTGGAAGAACCCGTTGTAAAGGTGGAAGAAGAAGAAGAGGAAACAGGTGATCTTTATAAAAGCGATAAAATTAATCATTATAGTTACGATGAAACATTTGACTTTAACTCTGCAAAACCGGTCAATAATGTTCGTATCATCGATACTGCAAATCCTGCTATAAATAAGGACAATGATGAATTTATGAATACTCTATTAAAACAAATTCAGTCTTTACATGAGGCGGATGGCGATGATGATGATTATGATGCGATGGATTTTCCTGATGATCAAAGTCAATGGACATCTAAATAAAAATATAAGACTATAGTATGTCGTGCTTTAAAAAACGTGTGTTTTCAAATAATCAAGATACTACATTTCATAATTATTTGAAAAATAAAAAGGGTACAGAAATAATAAAACAATTAAAATCCTCTGGTAATAAAATAAAATTTTTAAATTATGATGAATTTATTACATTAACGCGTACATTTTCAAAAAATGCAAATATAATAAATACTTCTAATCAATTATCAGCAAATAATAAAATACACAATCTTATCTATTATGAAAAAATCCAAAGTCACATCAAAGATTGTAATTCTTGTCGAGAAAATAATGAAAATCTGCTGATATGTGATAATATAAAGAATATATTACATCTTTATCAAAATAATTTTAAAAATACAGAAACAAACTTATTTCAAACTAGACTTGATTTAGATAGATGGTGTAAAAGGTGCGATACTTCTTTATTTCCTTTACCTAACAATGATGAAGAAGTAATGAATAATAAAGAAGAATTATTGAAAGAAGAACCAATCGATACAAAAAAAGAATATAATATTTATTATCGTGAGAAGAGGGAGGGAAATGGCAGAAAACCGATATTTTGTATTCAATGTAATAAATTTATTGATATTTGTTTATGCTCTAATAGATGGTCTCGTAAGGAAGCAATTAATCAAGTCAATAAAAATACAAAATAAATTGTGTTTGTATATAGTATGACACAATCATTGTGTGGAAAAAATAAAGTGCAACCAAATAATTTATTAGGTAAAAATGATTCAATGCAAAAAAATATACCGCAAGAAATCAAAAGTTTGAAAATAAAAATAATGAATATTATTATTTTACCTCTTATTTCTAGACAATGGTCTCAATTATATGAAAATCGTTTTTTTTTAGAAGGAATAAAAATAAAATTAAATCATTATTACAAATTATATAAATTAGAAGACCTTTTGTTATATAAAAATATAATTCATGCTTTTGAATTGATGTTGAATGAACATAGTCAATTAACTGATTTAGAAAGGCAGCTGTATAAAACCGAAAGTGGCTTTACTTCGATTGTATATAAAACCGCGATGATCAAATTAAAACCTGAATATGAGTTATATGATGCTATTTTTGGAAAACCAAAACGGGAAAACAATCAAATATATAATGATTCCATTATTGCATCAATTCAATATTTATTGACAAGAGAGAACATGACTTTTCAAAAAATAAAAGAAACTATTATTACAAATACAAATACAAATACAAATACAAATACAAATACAAATGTAACATATTTGATTAGTAAGTAACATTCTTAAAATTAAAACTTTCATATAGAATTTCCATTTCAATCGTTAAACTATAATCCATATAATTTAGATCAATCACATTTCCAAACTTGTCCAAAATTTTTATATTCAAACGCGCTATATTTACAGGTCCATTATATTTTCTAGTTTTTGTAAGAGCATTATTGCTTTCATCAATGATTAGACATAGTTTCCCATTAATCATTGGAATTTTTGCAATAATATCTTCATTCAAAATATTTTTGTCAAAGGTAACTAAATTGGAACTATTACTATTATATTGATAATCATTAATAGCGACATAAATATAACGATCACCTCCTCCGTCAAAAAGACCTTCGGACCGTATTTTCTCTCGAATAGCTAGATAATTTGGGAGTCTGAAACCCAAAATCCATCCCATTGTACTCATTACATTTTGGTTTAGGTCTTCTAAAAAAAGGAGAGAAAAGGTCATAGAATCTGGTGCTTCCTCTGTTTTAGAGAAACAAGATTTACAATTTGCTGATTCAATGGTGAATTTCAAGTATTGCAACTCTGTTTCTGTTGGTGAATCGCAAAAATATGTAGAATTTAAATAGTTTTGTAAAGAATCATTATCGTAGTTACCATCGGCAATACAAATTTCATAACTTGTTTTTATACCGTTGTTCGTAATGTCTATTTTGCAAATATTATTTCTTTGAAGATTAGAAAAGAGATACCAAGCATTAGGGATTTCAATAGAAGCTAGTCGCATGGATAATACATTTTTAACTTCTACAGGCAGCAAATATAAAAAATCACATGGATTGCTATGAAAGTAATTAGATCTAAAACAGCTATTTAAGTTCAAATTTTGCAATTGTGTTATACGTTTTATTGAATTTAAATAACCAGGTCCAACGTCATTGTGTAATGTGTCCGTGATTGTATTTGTATTATTGCGATTATTAAGACTTGGGTCTCTCGAAATTACATTTTGATACTTTTCATTCAAGTATTGTTTATCTATAATACTTGTATTAGAGTTGAGAACCTTGTTTTGTTTTTCTTCTTCATTTTCTTCTGATATTGGTTGATTACTTATTACATTAACAAGTGCATCAATATCTCTTTCTTCAAAATGAGGAATGGACTTTATTTTTTCCACATAAAAATGAATATTAGAGTTTTTATAAGCATTATCGACCTTTTTTTCCTTTATGAGATATTGAATAGTCATGATAATAATGTGGGCTTTCCAATAAAAGTTATATATTTCTTCTGAAAAATTTGATTTAATTTCATAAAGTTTTTTTTTTATTTTATTATAGTCTTTTTCTTCTATATTTTCTGTTACTTGAAAGATGTTCAATAATTCTCTATACTGATAGTTATCAATATTGAGATCTATATTTTCCATTTACATATAATAGAATATTTTATATGTAATATTGTACTGTAAAATTATGTATTTTTAATACGATAATTAAATTTGAAAACTGAATTTTTAACACCCTCAGTCGGTGTTCTAAAAATAACACTAATAACCAGTATTAAATCATTTTTTTCATTTTCTGTATGAGACAATTTATAATTTTTGTTCATCTGTTCAATATTTTCCCAAGTCAATGAATTCAATACACAGGAACATCGCATATCACATAACGTCTTGATATTTAAAATTTCATTGGTTAATTCTACGCAAGATGTCGTTGTAAAACAATTGCGCGTCAAATTTAAATCACTTTCTATATTTTTAAAAATTTGTTCAAGTAACACAAATAATTTATTATTTACTGTGCGATAAGGTGTAAGAAAAGTAATATATTGATAATACTCAGGCGAGTTTGCTAGAGACGAGTCTAGTCCAAATGTTTCGCCGTGAGGATAAAAAATTTTTTTGAATATTTCTTCATCTATTTGTATCTCATCTAATTCGGTTATATTGGAATTATCTAATATAACATCGATAGAAGTAAATTCTTGATACAATACTGCAATATCGATTTTTAATTCATTATGCATAATAAATTATATATATACTATATAATTTAATATAAAACACATTTATGAGTTGTTAATATCTGCGTTTGGTTTGTTTTCTTCCGTAATAAGGTCTGCGTGAGCGATATACATATTTTCCTTTTCTGTGAAATACTTTGTCTCCCTTTTTTGTGGTGTAATTTTTACGCCCTGGGTGTGTTTTTGAATGTGTTCCTTTTGCCGACGACATAGAATTTCCCATTATGTATATAGTAGGGCTATATTTTTTTTCTTTGGCTAAAGACCCTTGGATAAATTGCATAATTTGTTTCTGTTGTTTTATTAAAATTTCTACAGTAGGTTGAAAATAACTTCTAAATAGCGGCTTTTTTTGCAATAGTTGTGTTACAGACATCCATTGAATTTCGGCTTTTTCAAAAATTTTAGATGTTTTAATAATAGTTTCATCTAAATGACATTGTAAAAATCTTTGATTATTGTTGTAATAATAAGGTAGTTCTTCAGAATAACGTATGGGTAATAAATACATTCTATACACATTTTTTGCGCGTGTATTTGGGATATCAATGTAATAGGTGCGATTTTTTAAGAGTTTTTTTTTAATTTCTTCTTTTGATCCAAGAAATCCAGTGGATTCTTCACTTGCCTCTCTTGATGCCGTTTCTAAAAATGATTCGCTTTGTTCAGTGCCTCCACCAAAATCACTCCAACCTGGCGTATCTGCAAATTTATTTTCCTTTCCAAATAAAAAATATAATGTATTATTGTGAATAGTTGTAGGCAAAACACCTGATCCCATATAATAAAAGAAGAATATAAGGTTCATGAAAATAGTATTGCATTTATAGCACTAATAAATAATCGAACTATATAATAATAATGTCAAATAGACAACGAAGACCAAGTCCAAGTTCGAGCGAAGCAGATGATAGTGATTCTGAAGACTCGAACGACTCCATAAATACATCAGCACCTCAACGACCAAATCAGCCAGGTTCTCGTATGCGATCTGTTTCCCGTAATCGATCTGTTTCTCGCAATAGACCAGTTTCTCGTAATCGATCAGTTTCTTCCGCGTCATCATCAGATTCTTCTTCTCCTCCTCTTCCTCCTCGTTCTGCTGCTGTTAATGCTGCTGTTAATGCTGGTCCTCCTCCTCTTCCTGCACGTCCTCCTCCTGCTGTTCCTCCTGCTGTTAATGCTAATGCTGGTCCTCCTCCTCTTCCTGCTCGTCCTCCTCCTGCTGTTCCTCCTGCTGTTAATGCTAATGCTGGTCCTCCTCCTCTTCCTGCTCGTCCTCCTCCTGCTGTTCCTCCTGCTGTTGCTGCTAATGCTATTCCTCCTCCTCTTCCTGCACGTCCTCCTCCTGCTGTTCCTCCTGCTGTTGCTGCTAATGCTGGTCCTCCTCCTCTTCCTGCACGTCCTCCTCCTGCTGTTCCTCCTGCTGTTCCTCCTGCTGTTGCTGCTAATGCTGGGCCTCCTGCTCGTCCCGTTCGTCTTGTTCGTCCTCCTGTTGCTATTGCAAGAAATATTAATACTACTTATGCAGGTACAATGATTAATAAACCAGCTGCTGCTGCTCAACCACCAATACAAGTAAATGCATATACGTCTGTATGTACAGCTATTTCAAAGGTAAGCAAAACTAATTTGCCAACTTCTTTATTTGATACATCTTTTCAAAAAACACAAGCTTTTCTTATAAATGGACCACAAGCTTTAAGCGCTAATACAAAAACGCGCACAGTTCGTGTTAAAGGTGGAGGAAACAAAACTAGGCGTCATCATCAAGTTTAGGACGTATAATTCCCGGTATTATTCGTTTTACATATACTGCAGATATATAGGCTGTAAATATACCGATTATGGACCCAACAATTACTTGCAATGTATTATGATACAAATAAGAAATTCGTTGATACATTGTAAAACAACTAATCAAACTGTAAAAAAATGTTGGCCAATGATCGTGAGTTGCAAACCATATAAAGACGGTTGAAAAAATAACACTTTGCGTATGTCCTGATGGCATACCATAATTGCCATATTGTATATGGCCTCTTTTCTCTCTTGCATAAAAAATGGCAGGATCCTGATTGGGTCGAGGTTGTCTAACTAAAATTTTAAGAAGTAGATTTAAAACACTATTACATATAAATCCAAAAATATACACAAACAGCCAAGTTGGCTTGGATCGGAGAAGGATGAATGTTGAAAAGAATAAAATGATAGGTCCATACCCACCTATAATATTTATAATGTCCATACTTTGTATAGATAAAGATTTGATTTTTCGTTTTTTTGATTTTTCGTTTTTTTGATTTTTCGTTTTTTTGATTTTTCGTTTTTTTAATATTGATACAAATTTTCACTAATAAGCGTAATACTCCAATCAGCACCATTTAAATTTAGTACATTTCCTTTATCATCCAATAATTGTATATGCAATCTTTCAATATTGACCGGTCCAAAATAAACACGCCTATTTTCTTGCAGTGTTCCACCAAATTCTACAATAGTTTCTCCAGTTTGCATGCCAGTATGTTTTATAGGTATAAGCGCAAATGTATCGGGAGTGGTGGGAGATGTTAATTTATAATTGGAATTTTTTCCATTATTTTTGAGAATTTCGTTGATAGTATAAATTTGAGTTTGTGTAAGTGTTCGAGGAGCGCTCGGAAGTACTTGTTGTACTTTATCGTAGCTCGCATTATATTTATCCATAACAAGTGTTCCAGCATTTGGGTCATTTTGTAAAATTTCACTGTTGATTGTCAAATTTGTTCCTGCTGGCGACGCTGGAATACATCTATATGGTAAATCTGGTGAATAATAACTGGGTAGTTTTAATACATTTGAATATTCGGTAATTCCGATTAAACCGCTATTAATGTGATTTTGATTATAATCATCTATTACTAAAATTAAATATTTGGGTCCATATAAATCTACAACCGCAGCCCCTGTATTTCCACTCGAATTTACTGTTTCCACTGGAACACGAAATCCCATTAACCAGCCCATAGTTTGATTAATTGCCAAAGGTTGGCCGCAAGTATTAGAACAAGTAAGAACTGCAGTTGGATCAAAAAATGTAAGAATTGTAGAATCGCCTACAACATAGGTCTCTTGATTTATTGGATTGGTATAGGTTAAACCATATAAAAAAAGTGTTAATTTGAAATTGACAGAATTAATAGAAACAGTTGTGTTTAATGCTGCAAATCCTGCGCTAATTAAAGCTTGTGTAATCGCATAACAAAAACTCCCCTCTGTAGTAGATGATTGTGGTGTATAATTTCCAGGTTCAATAGAAATGGGAATACCTATTTGATTGACTGTTTTATTACCAATAGTAATGGGTAATTCAATAGGTTTCCCTTCTTGGTCAATAAATGTAATCCAAAAACAAGTATTACTGTATTGTATGTCAAATGAGTACCATGTATAAGGAATTTGATAAGAGTATAATCGCAAAGAAACAACATTCAAAATAGATTCACTCAAATCCATTGTAAAGTCAGTGGATAAATTATTAATTGAATTTGATTGTCTATACTGACTATCTATATTAATAATACGCGTTGTAATATTTTTTAAATTTGGATTTAATGTATCTTGTGCAACTCTAACAGAATATGTATTATTTACTCCTAGTTGCTCTCTTTTCATAGGAACATGATTGTTATCATATACGTCAATTTTTTGTTTTCTCTCTGTGATTTTTTCATTTTGCACACGATCTGATTGCTGCAAATATTGATTGTTGATCCAATCGCTTGTTTGTTTTTTTGCTGGCTCATATTCTACCGGTGGTGCATCTCCTTCCGCGTTTTCTAAATCACTCGCATATTTTGTCAATTTATCTTCGATATTTTGAAAAAAAGCTACCATTTCTGGATTATTTTCTCCTTGAAATCGATGAATAAATATATCAGATTTTTTTTTTACAGATGCAACATCGAGCACATCTAAATCTAAAATAGTTAATAATTCAGATACTGTATAATTATCTACATTTAAATCGATATTTGACATTTTTACTTGTAGTTCTATTATATGAATAGTTTTAATATCTTGATAAATGAAATTTTATTTTTGTCTTTTGTATTTTGCATTTTTTCAACGAAAATGCTGATAAAACAGAGTTTTTAATTCTTTGATAATATCTATTTCACCGCATTTTTGATGTCGCAATAATTTTTCCGGAATTTTTGTCATACCACTTCCGCGTTTTAAATGCGTTTTTTCTTTAAATAGAATATAATCAAATATAGTTACAAGATTAGGAATTTTTTGCAGGAGATCACATCGATCTATGCGATATTTGCTTGTGTATGTATAACGATTATAATTTCCAGTTTCATAAACTTTGTAGTATTTATCAAATTGAACTTTGTTGGAAATGAAGCCAATACCTTGAATTTGGTTGGTGGAATTGTTCATTTCCACAACAAATATGGGGGAATTTGGGTGTATTTTCGATGATACCTGTTGGGGCGAGCAATATAGACAACCTTGTATATTGAGTTTTTCTTTATACATACAGTTTTCTCTCCAGGTATCATTATTAAATCGTGTTGTCACAATAGAAACCATTTAGTTATATTGAACATATAAGCGGAATATTTTATTTTCAATTTTAATAATAATATGGTGTTATTTTATTAGGTTATTTTCGTTTTTTAATATTTTTTAATATTTTTTAAATATTTTTTAGTTTTTATTTTTTGATATTTTTTATATTTTTTTATTATAGTAATGAAAAATATAAAAATAGTGGTTTCACGATATAATGAAGATTTACATTGGTTAGACGAATCTCCATTTAACGAATATGAATATATTGTGTATAATAAAAGTGATAATGATAATTTTTGTAAAACTAATGTAACAAGTATTATTCATTTACCTAATATAGGAAAGTGTGATCATACTTATCTGTACCATATTGTTCATAATTTTGAAAACTTGAATGAAATTCTTGTTTTTTTACCAGGAAGTTTGGATATATCTTATAAAAAGGCAAAGGCGGTTGAGATGTTAGAGAGAATAAAAATAAATAACTATGAAAATGCGATTTTTATTGGCGAGTATTCCAATAATATTTTGAAAGAATTTTATAATTTTACAATCGATTCACATCGCACAACTTATGTAAATAATTTTGAAAAAGAGAATTCATGTCATGTTTCTCCGGCAAATATTCGTCCATTTGGAAAATGGTATTTGCATAATTTTGGAAATATTTCAATCAATTACTATACATTTTGGGGTATTTTCTCTGTTCATAAAAATGATATTATTCAGCATCCAAAATATAGATATGAAAAATTACTAAGTCAATTACAAGTGTTTAGTCCAGAAGCCGGTCATTTTACTGAGAGAAGTTGGGGAGCCATTTTTTATCCTATGAAAAGTACCAAGGTTCTAATACGTAATATTCCCCGTTTTAATCAATATGGGAATAAAAAAAGGTTAAAATTTTTCAAAGAAAAAATGTACAAACCTAGAAGAGTTATGGTATTTGTCAAAAAATAAAAATTTATTTAGATAATTTAGAAAACAAAACAAAATAAAACATATAATAAAATAAAATTATAATATACAATCATGAATTTTTTATTGAAACTGAGGAGAGAAAATAGAAAAAACAATAATGATTCAAAACCATTATATCTTAAAAAAAGACTGCAACAAAAATATCCTATTAAACGTGCATATAATAGTATTATTCCTTTGAAAATATTTCAAACATGGCACACGAAAGATCTACCACCCAATATGAAAAAAGCGGTCGAATTTGTAAAATCTTTACATCCTGCATTTGAACATTATCTATTTGATGATAATGATTGCAGAGAATATCTTAAAAATAATTATTCAGAAATTCATGTACAAGCTTTTGATAAATTGATTCCTGGCGCTTATAAAGCTGATTTTTGGAGATATTGCGTCTTATATAAAGAGGGTGGAATTTATATGGACATCAAATATATTCCTCAAAATGGATTTCGTTTAATTCAGCTAACAGAAAAAGAACATTTTGTTTTGGATCAAGATAACCACGGTATATATAATGCATTGATGGTTTGCAAACCTGGAAATCCAATATTGCTAAAAGCGATTCGTCAGGTTATTCGTAATATTAAAATGAAATACTATGGAAATAATGTACTAGAACCAACCGGGCCACATTTATTGGCACAGTTTTTTCCATCGTTTGTAAAAAATAATTTGGATATGAAACATGAAAATTATCATCATGTCAATAAATATATAACATTCAATAATATTATCGTCTTGAAAATGTACTCTAATTACTATGATGAAATGGGAAAATATCAAAAAAATAGTCATTACGATGTTTTGTGGAACGAGAGAAAAATTTATGCGTAAAATAAAATAGTTATTCATTTTTCTTTACCTAGATGGGTAAAGAAAAATTTACATTAGTTTTCTGTTGCGTTCTTGTTTCCATCCATCAGAATTAGAACCAGCAAAATGATGGTGTATTACTTTATTGAACATGGTAACATCAAAAACACACATGACATTGCTTCTATATCTATTATACTGTAATTTATTAGTAAATGTTTTTTTATTATTTTCTTTCAGATATTTTTCAATGCCATCTGTAAAACATGATGGTCCTGTCAAATAATGAATAATATGTTCGCCTTTCATTTTTGGAATGCTCAAGATTCTTTCAACGGAAAGATCAATAATTGATTTAATAATAGGTGAATGTTTGGGTGCTGCAAAACACCATTGGCTGAGATGAATTCCATCAACTTCTGGTCCGCAAACTAATAATGTTTTTGGCGATGTAAAAATGTCTGGATGCATCATACATTCCGCATCTGCGTCCGTATAAATACCACCATATGTGTATATTACACAATATCGCCATAAATCAGCTTTCATAACAGCCATTGGCAAACGTTGGTATGCTCTATATACATCCTCTGAAAAATTTTTTTTAATAAATGATTCGCACATTGCATTATCGTAATAAAATATTTTATAATCTTTTTTATATTTCAACCAACTATGAACACTTCTTCTTAATTCTGGTGTTGAGTTAATATATGCCATCGATTTATGAGTTAAAAAAATATTTTTAGGAATATCATAATTTTTGACACCAGATCCTAGATTTATATTTTGTTGTATTTCACTAAATTCTAATTCAATATTTTCTTCTGGTTCAATTAAGTCTTCTTCTTTGCTAAATTCTTCTTCTACTCTGAATTCTTCTTCTGCGCTGAATTCTTCTTTATCCATATAAATAATACAAATAAAATTATTATTATTTATAACCGCTATATAATAATGAAATGCTGTATTTGTGGAACTGTCAAAAATTGTGAAATGTACTTGGATAAAATATTTGCAAATATGGAAATGGTCGGAGCATTATTTGAAACATATCAAATCATTCTTTATTATGATCATTCTAGCGATAATACCTTTGCAAAATTGAAATCATACAAGTCGCGAAATCCAGATCGTTTTCATTACTATGTCAATACTGAACCTTTATCTTCTTTCAGAACATGTAATATTGCCAAAGGAAGGAACACGTGTTTGAATATGATAAAAGATAAATATAATGATTATGAATATTTTATTATGATGGATTGTGATGATGTATGTTCTGGTAATATAAAACAACATATTTTGTTACATTATTTGCAAAGAAATGACTGGGATGCATTATCATTTAATCATCCCGGTAGCTATTATGATCTTTGGGCATTTTCCAAAGATCCTCTTTTTATTGGTTATAATCATTTTCATAATGGACATGTATTATATAAAAACTATATTACAAATATTATAGAAAAAACACCAAAAGATAAATTAATATCCTGTTTTTCAGCATTCAACGGTTTCGCCATTTATCGCACAAAAAAGTTTTTGAATTGTTCTTATAATGGAGAATTCAGTTTGGATTATCTTCCAAACCAATATATACAAAAAAATATCGCATTTGCTGGAAAATTAATCAATAGAGATGCCAAAGAAGACTGTGAGCATCGCCAGTTTCATTTTCAAGCAATCAAAGAAAATGATGCGCGTATTCGAATATCACCTCACTGTTTGTTTGCAAAGATATCGGTGATCAAGAAAACATTAAGCTTTCTTTGATTTTATCCTCTAAAAACTGATATCTTGGTTGATTCATGCTCTCTCTTAGTGAGATCCATGGAGTAGTATTTTGTAACCCTTCCAATCCTGATTCACAAAAATTATTTAATAGAGCAGGACTGAATCCAGACATCATGCTTGCATTTTTTTGATTGGATAGACAAGGAAATCCACTTGTAGAACGTAAATTCCATAAAAGAATATGTGGTGGCTTATAAGGCGCGCCACAAATCTTTTCACCTGCTTCGGCATACATTTTTTCGATATTTTTATACATAGTTGAATCATATTCGTCATCTGCCTCGTTTATTTGCATATCAGATAAAATAACCAGTGTTATTCCGCTTACTTCTTCTGATGTCATTTTCTTTTCTACAATTGCATCTAAAACCAATTTGAGAGCCTTGTAAAAATTAGTTGAATATCCAGCGTCCGCAGTTTGAATTGATTCAACCATACTTGTAAATGTATAGCACATATCTAAATTATGCCATGTTGGTTCCTCTGTAAAAGTTAAAACACGTCGGCCTAATACGGATTTTTCTGCAATGCGACATCCAAGTGCTACTGCTGCGTAAAATGGTTGGCTTTCATCATTGCACATCATGGATCCACTTGTATCTACCATGGCAATCATGGGTCCAAGAGTTTGTGTTTGTAATGCATTGTCGCGCCACTGTGAATTGAGTAAATCGATTTCTACTTGTGATTTGGATTCTGGATTCAACAATTGCATGGCTTCTTTTGTAAAATAGTTTAGACCTACCCGCTTCCCCTTGATGTTTTTTGTTGAATCTTTGTTTGTCGCTTCTTCAATCATTTCTGTAAAATGTTTTGCGCACTGGATTCTGTCTTCATCCATAGTTCGTTGTTCTCCATTTTTGGTCAAATTTAGAAATGCTTTTTTTTGCTTGGCCAATGTAACTGATGTTGTTTTTGTATGATCAATTTGTGCCCAACGTTTATCGCATTGCTTGATTTGAACAGTATCCAAATCAATATTCGCCCTTGCAATGAGCTTTCGATAGTCCGTTTTTGCCTTGAGAATTGCACGATTTTTCTTGTCAGTGTCTTTTGCACTCTCCAAATAATGGCAAAAATGAAGTTGTGCAAGTTCATTGAATATCCAGCCAAATTTTTTGGATTTTTCTCTCGGAATCCACTTTGCAATAAGAGTTTGACTCGTCTCATTCTTTTTCATTTCATTGGTAATTAATTCCAATGCATATTGAACCAGTGGATGCGTTGATGTAACACCATTTTGCAGACAATAATTGCAAAAATATTTGATGTCTTTCCATGATCCATAAGGGTGCAAATCGTTGTCCAGATGAACAAAACATCGCAATGCGAACTTTGCCAAATCAGGAAAAAATTTATACCATACCAAAATTTGCATATAAGATAACGTGTATTCTCCCTTTCCATCAATAATATCTCTTGTATGGCCAATCATTTTATATGCTGTAATCATAAGCTCTTGATATTCACCAAATGTAAGTTGCTTTATTTTGTGTTGATGAATGATCTTCTCAAGAATGGTTTCCAATTGCTTTGAAAGGTTCCGAATAGTAGATTCATCCATTCTAGTGCATTGAAAACTCCATTGAAGCAATTGTTCTTCCGCATTTGATGACCATCCGTGTTCCACGTTACCATTTTCACCATATTGTTTCGGTGTATCAAGAGCTTCTACGAGTGCTGCCATTATCTTACAATAATATTTGTAATTTTCTTTAAGTCAATTTTCGTAATGTTTTTTTGTGGGTTGAGTAAAGAATCCGCTTGGTTTGATTGGTTGATTCTTTTTTTTCATAGAAAAGAATAATAATTTCATTCATATCTTGAAACATGGCAATTGTTTTTTCAAAAGGAATTGAATCAATATGCTTTACCAATGATATATAAGAAGCAGGATGATCTGCCATTAGAAAATGCTCTACATCCTTTGACTCGATGTCTATATTATATTTAAGAATACACGACACTGTATAGCGATTTTTATTTAGAAAATTATGTTTTTTTAGTATTCCTATTAGCTCGTCGCGGGAGAATATATTAGGTGTTTTTAAAAATAATGTCTCCTCTTTTATACTTTGTATTTCATTGCTTAAATCTATGTATATATATCGTAAAGATACAAAACTAACATCTTCTTTATAAAATATTTCGTATTGTTTGTCAATTTTTTCAAATTTATCGATCCAATTCATATCTAATTTTTTAATTGTATCCATTGTCATATAAATTTATAACATTTATTCTAGCATGTTTAAACTTATTCATATTCATATTCAAATTCATATTCATTGTACTCGTCGGATAAACTATTCTTTGTATAATTATATATATATTCTTCTTCCCCATACATTTCTTCATAGTTTTGTTTAAATTTTTGCCACGTAGAAATCATGTCTGAAATCGCGTCCTCCCTTTCCTTTATCTCGTATTTTCTCTCAAATTCTTCAATCTCGGGAGAAACCTCCCATTGTGTTGTATTATCTGTTTTATTTTGTGTTAATAATACCCATCCTGGTTTTAAAATGCTGCTTTTATCTTCTTCTTCAGGTATTTTTTTACATATGGTATTTGATGCTGATAAAAAATTCAAATTATTTTGTTTTTGATCCTCTATGTTTTTACTGGAAGATAATTCGGGAAAAAGAGAAAAATCGGATGTATCTATCTTTATTTCTTTCTTTTTGAATTGACTTTGCTTTGCTTCATTCTTTGTCTTAAATGCATTCATTTTATTATTATAATCTTATTATAATCTTTAAGTTTATTATACTTATTTTTTAATGAATATAAAGGTATTGCAATACTATTATTTGTCTCCTCACAGCAAATCATCGTTTTGTACCCTACTCAATATTATATAGACAACCTCACCTAATCAATATATTTTTACAGGAGACTGCAATCATTTTTATAAATATAAATATAAATAATAAATTAATATTTTTATTTACATGGTTATGTAAGCAAAAATATAAAAAAGTATAATTAAAATGGAAATATGGTTTGTTGTTATTAAATATCATCAACATCTATCTCTTCTTCCCCCTCTTCTTGTATTGTCATGGTTATCCTTTGTGTTCCACCGACAACAAGTTCTTTATATTCTTCCATTTGTTCATCTGAAAATTCAAATGTATTTTTTGTATTTGTATTTTCTGCTGTATTTTTTCGATCATTCATTATAAATGCACTCCAATTGATAGAAGTCTCACTTGCTTGTAGTTTATTTTTATCTGATTCGCTATAAATTTCTAGTAAATCGCATTGTTCTTTTCCTTTATTTGAAGATGCGGCCCATGTTCTAAGCGCAACAAGGACCCAACAACCACCATATAATGTATTATCCCTCTTTCCTCTTCCGCGAAATTTTCCACGAATAACACATAAGCGCTCAATATTATCATCACATAGCACAGAGCACATACCACCACCCAAGATTTTTAAAACTTGCGCATACACTTCGTCATCTTCTACATTTCGTAATCGCAATTTTGAAGAGTATTGTTTTGGATTTGTTGTATTTTTGCGTGCCTGACTCTTATGTCCGCTTCCGCCATGGGTATTTCTTACCATTCACGAATATAGTTATATATATCTTTTATTATATATTTTATTTCAATTTTATTTTTATCTTATAATTTTTATTTATATATGCACAACTTTCTCTTCACTAATAATCACTGTTCCAGGAATGGTTGTTTTTGTTACATGTTTTACTTTTGTGAAAACAATAGTTGTTGATTGCTTTGATGTTTTATACCGCGAATGTTGTTTGCATAAAATAGCCCCTTGTTTAATAATGTATTTTAACTCTTTTTTATCTGTATTTTCAGGAATACTTGCAATTACATGCGCCGAAGATTCGTTACTTATATGAAACCATATATCGTTTTCTTCCGCAAGATCAATAATATCAAAATTACCTGCTGCACATTTCCCTATGTAAAATATAATGTTTTGTCCTCGAATACACTTGATTTCTGTCTTATATGACATTGTAATTATATATTGTTATAATTTATTTATTACAAGATATTAATTTTTCAATTTTATAAAAAATATAAATGATAAAAATAAGATTTATTTTATATCGAATTATTATTAAAATGTGATCTTTTCCAACCAAAATGATTCATCAGGACAATAGATTCCTTTTGGAAAAGACTCAAATGCCGTTTTCCAGTTTGCCGTTGTAGAAATTGTACCAATATTTCTTTGTTGTACTTCTAGTTTTTGCTCGTCTGGTTCATAATTGAAGTGTTCATAAAATTCCTCTTCAAGATCTTCATCCTCAAAATCAATATTTTTTGTTTCATCGTTTGGTCGGCCTTCGAATTCTTTGATGCGTTTTTCCCAAATAGGGGTGTTTCGAGCGTAATATAACCAATGATAATGATAGTTTTTTTGTAAATCTTGATATGTATGTGTATCACGTGACATTTTAAAAAGACCTAGCATTTTTTCCGTGTCGATCGCGTATTTTGTAACAAGAGGTAGAATTTTATAAGCATAGAAATTTGTATCTGGACAAGAATAGATTGTTTTATATTGCGTTAGATCTTCGTTGCTAGTAGATAAATATAAATTTTTACCCATTGTAAGATTCGATGCAATTGAATAAAAGTGGATGATATCAGATAATAATTTGTCTTTATTTGTATGACCTTTTTTCCAACGATTTATTGGTATTTTAATGTTATTTTTTGAGAAATACTGAATCGTCGTGTCGGCATCTTTAACAGTAAAGGTATGGGTTGCTATATAATTTGCAATACCTGTAAAATTGCGAGTAGTCAAAAGCATGTCTAGATCTAAATCTAGATCTAGGTGATCTGTTGCACTTTTTATATTTTGCTGTAACAAGAAGACATCAGCATTCCATGGACGGATATGAAAATTATTGATAATGTGAGCTATAAGTGTATCGTCCTCTTCTTGTTTCCATAATTCATGTTTCTTTTTTATAAAAGCATGAAACCCTGCATTTAACGTTGCATAAAATTGGAAATAAATCGCCCATAAAAATTCCCACAGTTCTGTTTTGAATCCAGAATAGTAAAATTCATATGCCCAAAAGAGAGCTTGATGGTTTTTTTTCAACAAACTAATCAAAATGGAGAGTTTTACTTCATCTTTGATATATAAGTATCTTGTCAATTGAATCGTTGTCATAATAGTCTTTTCTTTAAATAAGAAACTATTCTTGCAGTTCAATTTTATTTAGAATAAATAAGTTTTCTTTTGATAATATATAGAATGGGAAACCCGTGGCTAGATCATCTCGCTAAATTTCGAAATAGTGAAGAAGGGAAAAAATTAAAGGCTGAAGGTAAAAATAAGGAAATTTTTGCGGCTGCAAAAAAAACATATACACCATTGCCTTCTGACGGAGAAAAAAAGCCAAAGAAAGAGAAAAAAGAAGAGGAAGAAACATCGTCGGAAGAAAAAAAGTCAAAGAAAGCAAAGAAATCAAAGAAACCAAAAAAGGAAGAGGAAGAAAAAGAAGAAACATCTTCTGAAGAAACATCTTCTGAAGAAAAAGAGAAAGAAGAAATGAAAGAAAAGGAAGAAGGACCTGAAAAAGGAGGTAAAAGAAAGAGCAAAAAATCTAAAAAAGGCACCAGAAGAACTAAAAAACGATCTTCGAAGCGAAGAAAGACTAGCAGAAGAAAAACAAAGCGATCTAGAAAATAAATCTAGAAAATAAGTGTATTTAGTAATATTCTAATATCGTGTAAAGAATAAGAAGGATAACATAAAACTACATGGATTAAAAATTTGCGAATCTTTTCAAGATAAGGACAATACTGTTTTACGCGCGGAATCTGTTGAATATATAAAAGTAACACGCTATAGGTGTCCCAACTTGTACAGATTTTAAATACTGTTTGATGATTCGTTAAATAATGGGTCCAAGATTCGCGAAACTGTAATAATTCCTCCTCGGAAAATGGTATGCCCTGTTGTATTGCATGATTTAAATACTCCTGCAATATATAATCGATGGTTCCTTGGCTTGGGCTCTTTAAGCCGTTTTGAGTCATATAACATAGTATGTGATAACTGGGGGGAAGGTGGATAGAATCGGGGTTATACATTTGAAACAAGATGGATTTTCTCTCTTCTGTAAGAGTTTTAAGGAGAAAACTTCGAGAGAAATCGTGAATATAAGGTGTATCGTGGATATATTGGACTGCGTTTTTTTGTATGTTCAAATGAATGAATTTGTATTGCTGCATGATACTACAGATTTCTAATAGGGTTTTAAGAGAGTTGAAATATGTGTGCATGGTTTTTCTCTCGTTGTTTGAATTTGAATCTAGAAAAAAAAATGGACTAGTAGTATTGAGTTGTTTTATTGTAATAATAATGAATTCAGTTTTATTATTGTCAAATGTTACATTTTTATAAGATTCGATTGGTAAAAAATAATTGTGGTATTGAGGAATCGTTTGAATAATATAATTGGATAAAGCGATGTTATTGAGAGAAAGGCTAGTTCGCCGAATTAGGCTTTGAATAGTTTTATTCGAAAAAAAAGAATGCAGATTTGGCTTTCCCTTGTGCAATTGATGAGGAAAAGTCGTTGCCAGCATGTTATTAATTTTTCATTATTTTATTTTTTATGATTATTTACTAATCATCATAAAATATCGATTCTTGTATGTCTTTTTCAGTTTGTCTTGAATCTCGAGAGAATCTTCCATCTTTGCTTGAAAGAGATGTTGAATTTCGTTTCTTAATATGGTAATATGATCAGAGCAAAACGTCTGAAATCCATTTGCGGGTTTGTATTCTGGATCGGTTTTTAAACCCAAGAAAATATGATCGTCCATAGCATCTAAGGTATCTTTGTGGCATGAAACATAGGTGCGGCGTTCTTTGGGTGCCTTTTTTTCAGTTCCTTTTTTTCTAAAATAATATCGGGCGCTTTTGAACATTTTATCTAGTACATCGCCCCGGTAACCCGTGTTTTCAAGTTGTCGTATTTCGATATTGACATCATCGATGTTATTTTCGACCCATTGTTGCCAAGCTTCTTTGAATCCTTGGCGATCATCATATTGATGAACTTTTGAGAATTGATACATTTTTTCCATAAACTCATTGGAAAACTTGTATCGATAAATATTCGTGGGAAGAGTTTGAACCATTGTGATAGTGTATGCGGTTTGTTATTGTGATTCTTTTTTATTATCATAAGTGTTTCAATTTTTTTTATTATGTTGTTTAATATGTAATGGCAAATACGTATTTATTAACAGTGGAACCCTTTTTGGATACTTGTTCCGAAAATTATCGCAATATCATTTCGATCAACTTGCCTCCGCGAGGCCCCTTGGGAAAGTATGTGGTTCAAGTAAGGCGGCGTCGATTATCGCATTTTCAATGCAATGAAGGAGGTGGATGTCTTTTAGCATTGCTCTCTTTTGATAGATTTAACCTTATGCGACCTGATGAAATGGGAGATTTAACCAGTTTTTTGTTGGCCAATGGTTATACAATCGACACGAGTTTAACCAATATGATGAACGAAAGCCCGATTAAAATGAATAACAAAACGATTTTATTTTTTATTACCTATACTAAAAATTGAAGTTAAATATATAAAGGATAACTTTATATATCTATATCTATTATGCAATCAGAAGCGAAAGAAGAAAAACCGGTTGAAGCATTAGTTGCAGAATACTTGACCTCAATGAATGAAAAAGAAAAGATTGCCTATCTAATCGCAAAAGATCATCTTGGTACCTCTTTTAACATTGTAAAAAGTATTGGATATTTGGAGTGGCTTTCAAAACGTTAGCGCTAGTACTTTGCGCGTTTTGTGCGTCTTGTTCGAGTTTTCATATGGATCTTTGGGCCACGTTTTCTTGATCCTTTTCTTTGTTTTCGCGTACCATAAAACCCTTGAAATGATTGTGAGAGACGATTTGCAGCATTGAGTTGTAATTTTTTGTATTGATTATATTGTTTTTCGGTTGCTGCTCCACCACCTCGTGATGAATTAGCTGCTGCTGTTACTGCTCCTGGTAGGTTTGTTAGTTGATTAGATACATTTGCTGCCGCGTTTGCTGCTACTCCTGCAGCTCCTGGTAGGTTTGTTAGTTGATTAGATACACTCGTTGCCGCGTTTGTTACTGCTGTTGTTACTGCTGCTGTTGCAGCTGCAGCTGCTTGTAGGTTTTTATTTAACACATTTTTCGCTATCTCTGACACGGGTGTAGATACAACTGTTACTAATTTTTCTGCCGCATCTACTCCAACTTCTCCCGCTCGTACCGCATCTAATCCGGTTTTTACTAATTCGACAAATTCTCCAGCTACGGGTATATCTCCCAGTAAATCCCAACCAAGTTTAATTCCTTGTTTGCCTTCTTTATCCAGAGTATTACCAATCAATGAAGCAGCTGCTGTTGTTGCATCTTCCAATGGTTTTTTAGTAATTTTTATAAGATTATCTGTTAATTCCAATAGTTTTTGTTGTGTTTCTGGATTTTCTGCAGCTTCATTCAAAGCATCTACTAATTTATTGGGATCTATATTTGTAACACTTACACCCAACATACTTCCCAAAAGACGAATAGCGCCACCTGCTCCTTTTTTCGCTAAATTTTCGACCAATGTTAAAAATTTATTATGATTTTCTAATCCTGGACCTGTTAATTGGGATACCTTCTCTTTCAATGAAGGCATAGATTTAAGAAGATTGTTTGCATATTGCGATGCTTGTCCTTTTAATTGCGATGCTTGTCCCTGCATCAAAGGTGCTGATTTAAGAAGATCGTTTGCATATTGCGATGCTTGTCCCTGCAATGAAGGTGCTGATTTAAGAAGATCGTTTGCATATTGCGACGCTTGTCCCTGCAATGAAGGTGCTGATTTAAGAAGATCGTTTGCATATTGCGATGCTTGTCCCTGCAATGAAGGTGCTGATTTAAGAAGATCGTTTGCATATTGCGATGCTTGTCCCTGCAATTGCCCTTGTAATTGTGTTGATTGATTATACATTTGACGTGCGTTGCGAACTTGATTTAAAGAAGAAACTGGCTTAAAGCCACCAACTTGAAATTGTTGCATTTCTTGTTCTGATAAAAAATCATCCATTTATATTAAACCAGATTTTAAAATTTTTATATTTCACCCTTAATAAGAAGTCTGTTGCATCTTTAAAAAATCTGAAAAACTAACTTCATACCGACTATTTGTAAGTTTCTTTTCTACTTTTTGCAAAAAACTAAAATTTGCTAATTTTCCTTCATACGAATATCGGTTCGCTCTTTCTTTTACAATAATATCTGTTTCGGCTGATATTTTTACATTGGTTTGTGGCGGACCTCTTCCATTGGTGCCGGATTTTGATGTTTTGGTATTAGGCGCCTTTGTAGATCCAGTATTATAATTCTTCAACTTGGCAAAAACACTTTTTTTTTCTACTTCCGAGTCTTTTATTCCTTCCTTTTTTTCTTCTTCTATTCTCTCTTTTTGCTCTTTCTCTTGTTGTTGTTTTTTGTCCTTCTTTTCTTGCATCTTTTTTTCTGCTTCCGATAATTCAGTAAGCATATGTACATGAACAGATTTACAATTGTTTTGAACAGCATAATGTCTGCTAGCTACTTCTAAAAATCGATATGGAATCGTATTATCAGAATAGTAGGTAAAAGATTCTCTCGAATGGTTATAAAACATGATTAAATTTCCTAGAGGGGTATTTTCAAATAAGATTGTTTTTTTTAGGGTTTCTAATCGATCTTCCGAGAGAATGCACGATTCCATCTTTTCATATTGATCCAAATATTTATCTTCGTATTTTATTTGTTTTTTTTCTTTCTTTTCTGCCTTTTCTTCTGCTTTCTCTTCTGCATTTTCCTTTTTATCTATTTGTTGTAATTCGATGAGCTTTTGGCGTCTTTTTTCAAAACGTATATGTCTTGCGTAGAAATAATAGGATGCTGCAAAAGATTGATATAAAAAAAACCCAAATACGCTATAACAAAGGTATTGTAAATTTACTTTTGTTAAAAATGAATTATAAAACATTAGAATTATATCTATAATTATATTGAGTGCAAGGTTTAAGCTATTTTTACTTTTGCTATTTTTATCTGTATTAATTATATATAATGTTGTATGGAGGTGGTATAGCTGAACGATATGGAACAAATCCAGAAGAGTTTTTTGGTCCATTAACTATAGGAAGTAAATTTCAAATTGATGAGGATATATTTGAGGTGACAGAAATAGGCGAAAATGGGGATAAAGAGCCAATGCTTGTATTAAAGAGATACAATAATGGCAACTATACCAATCCTCGCAAGGAGTATGAAGGTGCAGTTGAAAAAGACGAGAATAAGTATTATATTCAAAGGCAGAGAAACGCAAGGTATAAATTTGTAAATAATGGTGGAAAATCGAAAAAACGGCGTTATAAAAAATATGGAACAAAACGAAGAAGACGCGGAACGAAACGAAGAACAAGAGTTAGAAAGTACTAAGTTGTTGTTTTCTTAGCTCGAACAAATCAGCAATTTCCTGTGATAAATCTGCGCATTTAATAAGATCAAATGTTTTTCTAGGATTGTCTGGATGCAGTCGCACAAGATACAAATCTGTAACAGTCTTCCCATATCGTCTTTCCAAAATTGCTTTATAAGTATTTAGTTGCAAACTGTAATGCCAATAATTTGTATTTGGTAAATGTTCGACGCAATTAGTTGTCGCAAACTCCATAAAATTATTCGTTTTTGAAATCTCTTTTGATCGTTTCCAATCATAAATGCTGAGAGTACCGTCTGGATTTTCATACACCATATCAATTGAACCGGCGAGTTTGAGTTCCTTATCATAAATCATCCATTCTGTACGATAAGGTTTGAAATCTGGAAATGCTTGTACAAACTTCAAAAAGTAGGTCCATTCCTCGCTAGTATTTGCATTTCCAGGATGATGTTCCAAAAGTTGATGATGCGTATAACTTACAGTATCAGGTAAGTCTTGGTTCATAAAACATTCAATATCAAAATGGAGATCTGTTCCCGCTCCGCTTACGGCTGCACCATTTTTTGCCCACTGATCCTTGATTTCTTTCGCTGTTAATCCCCAATATTTATTTTCAGGATTCCAATTCTGTCCAGCCATCATTTTTTTGATCACGTCGTCTGCATTAAATTTGGGAAAATGACTATGATTCCAGGTAGTCACAGACGTATATTTTGATTCCGGGTCCGTTGTAATGGAATAACGGTGTGCCGGTTCATCAAAGACGAGATGCTGGTCACGCGGGTGAGCATTCAAAGTAGATAAAATAGGTTGTAAGGCCATTATTCTTTAAGTAGGTTAAAGAATAATATATTTGGATTTTGAACGTTCAATTTTATTTATAAAAATTGGGTGTTGGACAGTTCCATGTAGGTATATATCTGTCATTGTTGTATAACATATCGTGATTATATCCTTCTAATGTATTATGAAATTTGTTGTGAAAATCCAAGGTTTCATCATGTTCAAATAAGATGACGCCATTATTGCATGTAGTATTGGCCATAAATGTCTTGAATCGTTCAGACCATGGTATATAAAGTGTTGTATTGTAATGCTGAGAATTTTGAATCAAATTATAGACAACATCTGTAAATAGTGTTGGTCCGGTCGCTAAAAAAATATTTTCTTCATTATTATCGATACGTCTTATCATTTCTTCAATTATTTTTAACAAAATGGGGTTTTTGGGTGCAGAAGCAAAACACCATTGCTGTAAATTGCATCCACCGTCTAAAAAAAATAAATGTTCTATTGTTGGATCAATAAAGGAGCTCAAATGAGTATTTATACTGCTATCTAAATCCAGGTATATACCACCATACACATACATGGCTACATATCGTAAAAAATCGCCTTTTGCTGCGCCCAAATTTAGTCTATTGTAAGCATCTAATGTGCGCTGATCAAAATGTTGTTTGATTAAATCGATCCCTATTTCATCAGTTATGAGATAATAGTTGTAATCGCTATTAGTTTCTAATATTTTTTGAATATTTTCGTAAATAAAATCATGCAGCATATTATGTTTATAGGTTTGAATTAGATTTCTTGGGATTTTTGAATCTGTGTGATTTACACTTTTTCTCTCGATAAAGACTGGAATTTCTTTCATTATTTATAGATTTACAGATTTATACATTTATTGATAGTTTTATATTTTTATTTGAACTATTAATAAATTATTTTCCCTCTAGGGTTTTAACACGCTTTTTTAAATCTTGAATTTCCCTTGTTAAAACACCAATAAGTCCAATGTAGTTGAGAGATTGTGTTTCTGGTCCATCTTTTGTGCCCTCTACTAAAAATGGAAAGATTTCTTGGACCTCGTGGGCTAAAAAGCCAATATTTTTTTGGTTTGTTTGTTTATGAGTATAGCTAATTGGTTTTAATTGATCGACAGTAATAGATTCGTGTAAAGGTTCTATATTTTCTTTGATGCGATAATCAGAAGTTGCATTAAAAGTAATTGATCGAGTTGTTCCACTTACATACAAATTTCCTCCAACACTAAAATCTGTTCCTGTTCCCGCGGTACCACCAAAATAACTTTGTCCTGTTACAGATAAAGCATTCCCGAACAAGGGAGGTCCAATACTAACATTACCATATAAATTACTTGCTCCTGACACACCTAAATTTGATCCCATTGCAACGACTCCTTGTAAATTACTTGTTCCCGTTACAGTTAAATTTGCAAAATTTACGGTATTAAAATTGGTAGTTCCATTGACGGTTAAATTCCCACCAACAGTTGCATTTCCTGTAACACCCAAATTTCCGCTAACACCTAAATTTGATGCCATTGCAACGGCTCCTTGTAAAGTACTTGTTCCTGAAACACCTAAACTCGATCCCATTGCAACAGCTCCTTGTAAAGTACTTGTTCCTGTTACAGTTAAATTTGTGAAATTTACGGTGTTTAAATTGGTAGTTCCATTGACGGTTAAATTCCCACCAACAGTTGCATTTCCTGTAACGCCTAAATTAATACCAATATTTGCAGATCCAGTGACATTTATATTTGCTGCGGTTACACCATCTAGAATGCTTGGTCCTAATACACTTAAAGTGCCATTAATAACCGCGTTACCGGTCACACCTAAACTACTCGCTGTTACGCCAGCTAGAGTGCTTGTTCCTGTGACACCTAGAGTTCCAGCAACGATTACATTGCTGCCAGCAGTAACTGCTCCTGTCAATGTGCTTGTTCCTTGTACAATTAAATTTTGGCCAATCGTTGCATTTGCGCCAGTGCTAACCGCTCCGGTCAATGTGCTTGTTCCTTGCACTATTAAATCTGTACCGACTGTTGCATTCGCACCAGTGCTAACTGCTCCTGTCAATGTGCTTGTTCCTTGCACTATTAAATCGGTACCGACTGTTGCATTTGCGCCAGTGCTAACCGCTCCGGTCAATGTGCTTGTTCCTGTTACCGTTAAATTTTGTCCAATTGTTGCATTCGCACCCGTTGTAACTTGCCCATATAAAGTGCTTGTTCCTGTTACAATTAAATCCGTGCCAATCGTTGCACCAGCACCCGTTGTAACTTGCCCTCTTACAATTAAATTCTGTCCAATCGTTGCATTTGCCCCCGTTGTAACTTGTCCTGTTAATGTACTTGTTCCTCTTACAATTAAATTCTGACCAATCGTTGCACCCGCCCACGTTGTAACTTGCCCTATTAATGTACTTGTCCCACTAACAAATAAATTCTTACCGATAGTTGTATCTGTTCCCGTGATAACTTCTCCTGTTAATGTGCTTGTTCCTTGCACTATTAAATCGGTACTAATCGTTGCACCTGATCCCGTAATAACTTGCCCATTTAAAGTACTTGTTCCTTGTACAATTAAATCGGTTCCAATGATTACATTTGCACCAGTGCTAACGGTTCCTTGCAAAGTACTTGTACCATTTACCGTTAAATTACCATTTATTATTGAATTGCCACTTTCAGTTCCTCCGGCAAAAACATTTCCATTCATAAAATAGATTGCTTCGACATTTAATAAAGAATTACCACTCATATCATAGTGACTTTCCGACACAATTTTAGAATTATATTGACCTACGACATTTGAGACAGAAAAATTGTCACTATTTGCATAATGATTTCTGATAATATTATTGGTTGCTGCATAATTTAATCCACCATATTTTCTAAATGCCATATTGTATATGTATTATTATAATAGTTTATTTTTGATTTTTAACAGTTTATTTTTTTTAAAAAAATAAAATCTAACCATATAATGATTTTACTTTGTTTGCCTTTTTACTTTTTTTAAACACCATTAATAAAATATTTAGTCATACTAATGGGATACAATATTGACATTTCCATAGACATGGTGAAGCATCCTGATCTTTCTGGTTTGAAGAAAGAGATAACGGATTTTGCCATTGACTCTGGTTGTGGTCATTATTACTATCTTTATGAGATCGAAGGTGGCGGCCAGAGAAAACGGAATCACTGCATTATTGTTGTCAATTTTGATGATGAATCAATATTTGACTGTGCCTATTTTTTAAAAAAAATAAAAAAAAATAAGGATCTGCATATTGAGTGTATTTATGAAGATAGTATAGTATGTAAATTAATTTATGCATCTCGTTTCTATCAGACAACTATGGATAGAGACAAGGCAATTCGATATAATAAATTTAAGCGTGAGAGAAGTTTGTCGGATAATGAAAAAACATTGCTAGATGAGATTGTTTAATGCCGTCTTGTTTTTTTGGCTTTAGTTTTAGATTTTTTGGATTTTTTGGATTTTTTGGATTTGGTTTTGGTTTTTGTTCTTTTTACATTGGGATCGGGATTGAATGTTATTTTTGATTTTAAAAAATCGTCATTCAACCGACGATCTAAAGCCATTGGATTTGCGTGCATTTTCAAAAGTTCCATAATATCATTATTGGTAAAGTTAGCATGCATTTCTTTTTGTTTTCCATTTTCATCCATTTTTAGATTCATGCTAACGTCTTTCCCGTTGTAATCGACGTCCCAATTTGCTTTAATATGCTCTTTTTTACCATTATTATCAATAAATGTTTCTGTTAAACCAGTATTTTTGACAAGTACTTTAGTATTGAAATCCATTAAATTATAATAATATAATTAAATGGAAGAAATGAAAAAATTGCAGCGGTCCAATGGTGTAAGTAATTTATTAGAGAATGTACAAACTGTTAAAAAACGTGATTTAACCTATGATGATATTTTAGCATCCATGAATTTAAAAGTGGTAGATGGAGAATTACAATATATACAAACACAGCCACAAGTACCCTCTACTATTTATCGCCAACCGGTTCTTGCAACACCTCCTGTAAGATCTCCTCAGGTAAGACCCCCTCTTATAAGACCTTCCTTAAAGAAAGAAGAGTATGTAAAAATGCAGAAACCACCTATAAAAACAACCAAATTATTATTTACAAATCATTCAGGCCCAGTACAATTTCCTAGCTTGAAACCGACAAATCATCTTTTTACTATGTATTCACAAGATCATCCTATGAAAAAAACAGTTCTTGTTAAAAAACCACCGCTCTCTAGATTAGAATAAAATATTATTATTATATAAATTATATAATTATATACTATGACAAGAACGCTCAAAAGAAGATATAAGAATAGAAAATCCTTTACAATAAAACATAAAAAAAAAAGGAACAATAGTCGAAGAAAGAGAGGTGGTACAAAGAAAGACAAAGATAAAGATAAAAAAGCAGCAAAGGAGAAAAAAGAAGCAGATAAAAAAGAAGCAAAAGAAAAAAAAGAGGCAGAAAAAAAAGAAGCAAAGGAGAAAAAGGAAGCAGATAAAAAAGAAGCAAAGGAGAAAAAGGAGGCAGAGAAAAAAGAAGCAAAGGAGAAAAAGGCGGCAGAGAAAAAAGCAACAAAGAAAAAAGCAGTAAAAGAGAAAAAAGAAGGAAAAGATACCAAGAAAAATCGATCCAAACCAAAATTAGTGATTGTCGAAAATCTTGTCGAAAATCTTGCCGAAAATCTTGCCGAAAATCTTGACAAAAACTTTTCTGAAAAAATTGATAAAGATATAAAGACAGTAGAAGAAGATACTGTAAAAAAGATGCCAATAACACGTTTAAATGAGTCGTTTATTGATCTTATGGATAAATTATCCAACATTATGATGAAACAAGGCGAACCTTTTCGCGCACGCGCTTATCAAAAAGCACAAGAAACCATGATGACTGTCATGGAGGACATTCATTCTCCCGAGCAATTAAAAGGCATGCCTGGTATCGGTAGCACGATTATGGAAAAACTGAATGAATTTGTTTCAACCGGAACCTTGCGTATATTAGAAAGAGAGAAAAATAACCCTATTACTATCATCGGAGAAATTTATGGCGTGGGTCCAAAAAAAGCAAAAGAGCTCGTAGAAGCTGGCATTACCGGTATAGAACAATTGCGTGAAAGACAAGATTTATTAAATGATATTCAACGCGTTGGTTTAAAGTATTATGAAGATATTTTGAAGCGCATACCGCGTGCAGAAATAGATGAATATAAAAAAATATTTGAATCAGTCTTTGAAACTGTAAAGGTACCGGGTTCTCACTTTGAAATTGTTGGAAGTTATAGACGTGGAGCGGTCGAGTCGGGCGATATTGATGTCATTATTACATCACCCGATCCCAAAGTTTTTAAACGATTTGTAGAAGAGTTGAAGAAACTAGGCATTATTTTATCCGATGGTATTTTATCATTTGGTTCAAGCAAAGCTCTCGTTGTTGCGCAACTACCTGGCACTCCTTTTGCCCGTCGTGTGGATTTCTTATACACAAATCAAGAAGAATACCCATTTGCAGTGTTGTATTTTACAGGAAGCAAGATTTTTAATACTGTCATGCGTGGAAAAGCATTGTCTATGGGATATTCTTTGAATGAACATGGCCTATATAAAATGGAAGGGAAAAAGAAGGCTGATAAAATAGATACAGTGTTTGGTTCAGAAAAGGACATCTTTGATTTCCTAGGAATGGAATATAGAGAACCCGTAGAACGAGTGAATGGATTGTCTGTTGCTTCTTTCAAACAAGGTACGGAAAAAGTAGATGTAGAGAAAGTTGTTGTAGAACCAGTGGTTTTAGAAGAAGAACATGTAGCAATGGCAGAAAAAGAAGCGGCAGCATTAGTAGAAAAAACAAACAAAAGCACGACTTTGAAAAAAGGAAAAAAGGCGGTTATTATTAAAAAACCCAAATTAAAGATCGTGACAACCGGAAATCTTGCTGAACAATTGGCCGAATCGAAGAGCGACGCCTCTGCAATAGAACATATTACAGCATTTAAAAAGCATGGAATACCAGTTCTTAACGCACTCTCGGAAGAACAATTGATTTCTATGGTGGAAGAGGCAGACAAAACATTTCATTACAATAAAACGCCTATTATGACTGACAATGAGTATGATATTGTAAAAGAGTACGCTGAAAAGAAATATCCGGATCATCCTTATTTCCTAGAGGTCGGAACAATTGTAGAAAAGAATAAAGTCGTGTTGCCCTATACGATGGCTTCTATGGACAAGATCAAACCAGATACTGGCGCACTGAATGCATGGAAAGCAAAGTTTGTGGGCCCATATGTTTTATCGTGCAAATTGGATGGTGTAAGTGGCATGTACAGTACCAAAGGCGCTGTACCCAAACTTTATACGCGAGGCAACGGTAAAGTGGGACAAGACATTAGTCATTTGATCCCATATTTGCGTTTGCCCAAGAAAAAAGATATTGTAGTAAGAGGCGAATTTGTTATACCCAAGGCGGTATTTCAGTCAAAATACAAGTCGTCATTTGCTAATCCAAGAAATCTTGTCGCTGGCATCGTAAATCGTATTGGTTTGGACAAAGAGAAAATCGCGGATGTTCATTTTGTTGCCTATGAAGTAATTGATCCATTGGTAAAACCGTCGGAACAAATGCTCATGCTGCAAGACGATGGATTTGAAACGGTTTTGCATAAAACTACAGATATTTTGACAAATGAAATGTTGTCCGAACTACTTGTCGAGTGGCGCACATCGTATGCATATGAAATTGATGGTGTTATTGTTATTGATGATAAAGTGCATACAAGAAAGTTATCGGGAAACCCAGATTATGCCTTTGCTTTTAAAATGGTGTTATCAGATCAAATTGCAGAGGCAAAGGTGGTGAATGTAATTTGGACGCCGAGCAAAGATGGATATTTGAAACCGCGCGTTCAAATTGAGCCCATTCATTTGGGTGGTGTTACTATCGAATATGCTACCGGGTTCAATGCGGCTTTTATTGAAGAAAATAAAATTGGGGTGGGTGCGCTAATACAAATTATTCGCAGCGGAGACGTGATTCCCCATATTCGCGGTGTAACAGTAAGTGCAGAAGAACCAATGATGCCCAATGTTCCGTATCAGTGGAATGCAACTCATGTCGATGTCATGTTAGAAGATGCCGGATCCAATGAAACCGTAAGAGAAAAAAATATAACTGGTTTCTTTCGAGGAATTGGTGTGGAAGGTTTAAGCAGTGGAAATGTTGCGCGTATTATTGCAGCCGGGTTTGATACCATACCTAAAATTCTTACTATGACGGTTGCTGACTTTAAAACAGTGGAAGGCTTCAAGGAGAAGTTAGCAACAAAGATTCATTCAGGAATCCAAGAGAAAATTGCGGCTGCTCCGTTAGGGTTACTGATGTCTGCATCCAATTTATTTGGACGAGGATTTTCCGACAAAAAACTGGAATTAATTCTAGCAGACTATCCTGATATCTTAACGAATGGTGATTCAGACGAAGCAAAGATTACAAAACTCGCTGCAATCAAGGGAATGGCAAAAAAGACGGCTGAAGCATTTGTAGAGCGCATTCCTGCATTCAATCAATTTTTAGCAGAATGTGGATTGCAAGACAAGCTTGGATCAACGGCTTTGGGAGCTGTAGCAATCGATACGACACATCCTTTGTACAAGAAATCGATTGTTTTAACTGGTACGCGCGATAAAGCATTGATGTCCGCTTTAAAATCTGTTGGAGCTTCTCTCGGATCTTCTGTCAGCAAGAAAACCTTTGCTGTTATTGCGCCCTCTTTGGATGAAGACACTGGAAAAGCAGAAGAAGCGCGAAAACTCGGTGTTCCACTATATACTCCGGCCACATTTATGGAGAAGTTTGAATTTGCTTTATAAAAAAATTGAAAGCTTATTTGGGTAGTTTATGGTTTGTAAAAATAAAGAACCATGCCTATCTATTTGGGTTACGCTGTAGCATTTGAGGAAGCAATTCGCTTTATGGGGAGACTCATTACAAGCGATGATATTGAAACCGACTTAAGCTATTTAAATGGGTATTTTAAATATTCCGAGACGGGAATCGTGGCGCGTAAAATTGGGACAGATCGATACGTCATTGGTTATGAAATACAAGATACAAACTGGAAAAATGAAAATGAAAAAGAAACTGCCGTTTTTATAGAAAGCTTAAAGCAACAATTTGCTTGCGCGATGCGCGTCCTTTTGGCGAATACGAGTGAAATTTCTTTGAAAGACGAAAATGATAAAATAACCATTGTAAAACATCCGGAACCTTATATCATTTCTTCTTTATGAATAAGAAGATTTAAAGATTTTATCTATATATACATAAATGCAGTCGTTTATTCGTTTATGTATTTTTTCATTTTTTTCTAGTTCTCTCGCAACAACAAATATTTGGGCACTTTTTGAAGGATTTCAAGAGAAATTTGATAAAAAGTATTCTTCTTTAGAAGAGTTGGAGGCACGATTCGCCGTTTTTCGCGAAAATATGAACACAATCCAAGAACATAATTCCAATTCTAGATTACATAATTATACATTAGGAATGAATGCGTTTAGTGATCTAACTGAGGAAGAATTTAAAGAAAAATACGTGGGAGGTTATAAAAATATAGGAAAAACGAGTTGTTCTAAGTTTGTAAGTTCAGAAAAAGAGATGCCTGATGAAATCGATTGGCGCGCAAAAAATGCGGTTACACCGGTAAAAGATCAAGGACAGTGCGGATCGTGTTGGTCATTTTCTGCAACCGGGGCAATGGAAGGAGCCTGGGCAATTTCTACTTCAACATTGATTTCGCTTTCTGAACAGCAACTAGTAGATTGTTCGAAACAATATGGAAATCTTGGATGCAAAGGAGGGTTAATGGATAGCGCTTTTTCATATGCGGTGGATCACGGGATGTGTTCTGAAATAGACTATCCATATACTGCTGCCGGAGGATCTTGTTCAAAATGTGGTCCTGTTATTACAGTCAAAGGATGTCAAGATATTCAAGCGAGTAATCAAGTTGATTTAAAAAAAGCCGTTATAAAAGGTCCTGTTTCTATTGCCATTGAGGCAGACACGCGCATTTTTCAATCATATTCTAGTGGAGTTATTACGGGTTCGTCATGTGGAACAAATTTGGATCACGGAGTTTTAATTGTCGGTTATGGAGTAGAAAATGGTATTAAATACTGGCTAGTTAAAAATTCTTGGAGTGATTCTTGGGGGGATGAAGGATATGTAAAAATTGAGCGCAGCGATTCTACATCCGAACCAGGAGTTTGTGGCATTGGTATGCAAGCATCTTTTCCAATTGTATAATTTTTTTGTTTTGTTTTATTTTGTTTTATTTTGTTTTTTTGTTTTATTTTATTTTATTTTATGAAAAGTCCAATTCAACTGTTTGTTTTAATTCTACCTTTAAACTGCTGTATAATGCAGTATGTATTTTACTCAAGGCGGTCGAGTCTTGATTAAAATTTAGTCCCATTAATTTCATTACCGTTTTATTGTATATTTCGCTCATTTTTTCATTTTCAGCAATTTCTTTTGCATGTTTATTACGCCATTCACATAATTCTCTCAGGATACGTGAATGTATTTGTTTGATAAGAAGTAGATAGTTTTCAGAAGAGAAAGTCAGCCATCCTTGTGTTTCATCAAACATATATATCGCATTGGCTTTTTGTGAAAAGGCCGCAAATGGTTTGCCTTTTTCGGGTTGTAAATTATCGCGAAGAATGAAGGTTATTGTTTGAACAATAGTTTCATCCATTAAAAGCTCTACATGTTTTTCTTGAACTTGAATTGTTTTCATCCATAGTTGAAAAGGCAATGATTGAGGATGGTTTGTTTGCAACCATTGTACTAGGTCCATTTTTCTTTTTTTAATTTGAATCCATTTTTGCATCTCTTCTATTTGTTGTTGCTGTGTATGATATTTGATGGCAAGCTCTTGAATAATTTGATATAATTGTTGGCGACTCGGAATATCTGTGGTTTCTTCCTGGTCGCAAGTTTTCTCTCTCTTTGTCTTATGAACTATTTCACATAACAAGACATGCCTTTGAAGCGATGTTTTTCTCGTATAACCTTTCCCACAGTAGTTGCAACAATCTTTTATTGTTACAGTTGAATTCATAGTATAGTTTATAAAATATGGAAATATGTATTGTTGAATTCAATTTTTAATATAAATTGTATAGTATAATATAAAGAATGAAAGACGCATATATTTCAGAATGTAGGGGTTCGTGCAAATCTTATGGTTGCGATGCAAATTTAGCGGGCAATGATCCAGCATCTCAATACCAGCGCCAAAAATTGATTTGGAATACTGTTCGCGTGCCAGCGTCGCTTTATACTTCCGATTTGGCGGCTTTGGCCGGTTATCAGGCTCCATTGCCTTTGTTCAAGGTAAATTGGAATCAGATGAGTGATCGCAGGAATCGCAGTTTTCAGCCTCCTTTAGTTGCGGGTGGCAGCGCTTATCATGCCAGTAGTTTGAAACATACTATTACAAGATGTCGGCCGGGTGCCGGTTCTCCCGGAGGGTATGGTGTTGATGTAAAACATAACTCTTATTATCGATATATGAATCGGTTGAAAGCACAAGGACCGGTTCGTCGTGGTGTAATACCGCCTAGCTATGGTGTTTTACCTATTTCAACACGATTAAATGTAAAAGGTGGAAAGGTTGTAAAGACCAATATTGTTAGTGGTTGCAATTGCCCTGTTGTAGAACCCGTATTGCCACCTAAAACTATTATCGATCCTTGGATACTTATTACTTAAATTTTTTTACACCTTTTCTCATTTAAAATGCACACATTATTAGAAAACGTATTCCATTTTGATAATTTTGGAAAATTCTAAAAACTTAATATTTACTCTTTCTATATTATTTGTGTCTGCTAATAAAGATTGTTTATATTTAATCAAATTTATAATTGCAGTATTAGTTTTTTTACTAGTACGTATTTCATCAATTCCACAAAAAAATCCTAGTTTCTTTATATTTTCAAAATAAATTATATCACCCGACATCGGCATACCTCCGCAAATTTCATCACTCAAATATTCTTGAATGTCATTTTTTAATGTAGATTTACCAGTTCTAGCTGGTCCAGACAAAATTATCATTTTATCATTTGAAATATTGTTTTTAATATTTTCTACAAACTGTATCAAATAATTATAATCGTCATTTGTTAAATATTGTTTCCAGTTATCTAGATGATGCAGCGCCATTTTTATGTAACATCAAATAACCTTTATCACACTTTCATATAATATAATAATACGGGCATTTTAAATGAGAAAAAGTGTAAGAGTTACGAATATAATCTTTTAACAAAATTATTTAAAGGTGTTAAATCGACGCCTTCTTTATTAAATGTGTAAAATTCCAACGTGAAATTGTTTTCTAAAATTTTGATTAATTTGACGATATGATGAGAGCCGTCGCATGTCGGATTTGTTCTAATAATTTTTTTTAGTTCTTCCAAATTATTTGTATTATATCCTAATCCAGAAACATTGCAATAAATTTTTTTTTTAATTTGTTCCAAATTTCTAGTGTGAAAATGTACGAGACATAAAGATGTCATGAAATAATTTTTAGTTGGAATATGATTGCCGTGGTCTATTTTTCCGGAATATAATTTTTTTTGCATAAAACTTTTTGCATTATTTTCATAATTTCCGTCATGTATTCCTATTTTGCATTCACATACAGCGTTCTTGAATCCTTCTGGAAAAAATTGAGTAGGCATTGCATTAATATAGTTTGTTTTATATATTTCAGCATCTGGTAAATTAGTTATATAACTAATAATGGTCTGTTTATCCACTGAAATTTTTTTACTATATTTATCATAAAATATAATAAATTCATCGATATCTATTGGATATGCGATATCATCTGGCTCACAAACATTTTCATAAAACCATGTCATATATTCGCCTTTTTTTTTGTAATCCGGTTTTTGATATAAATTTATTCCAATATTTTGTAGTTGCACCAACTTTTCATAAGTGCCATCATCTGAATAATTATCAATAATATATATATTGTTATATCCAAATAGGGATCCATGATAAAATACCCATTCATTAATAATATCACTTTCATTTTTCACCATAGTAAATAATTTTATTTGCATTTACTTATTATTATATATAAAAATTCTATTTAGAATCTTCTTTAATTAGAATTATTAAGAAATCCTCTTTGTTATATATATAATAAGAATGCCTTTTCATAGAATGCAAATGGTACTTGGTACGGATGACGCAAATTCTTCTTTTCGCAGACCACCGCCAAATATGATATCATCTACAAATGTTTCTATTCCGCAATCCAAACCAACGTTTTCTCGAAATGGTATTATCGGATTGAATACGATGTTCCAAAATATTCGTGTAAATACGTCTCCAAGTGGAGGAGGGTGTGGTTGTGGTAAGTAGAAACTTTTTAATATTGAATAGTTTAATATTTAAATCTTTGTGCATACTATATGCCTGGTTCTTTTTCACCATTTACTCCCGTTAGTCGAGCACCGTATTTTTACAATACTAATAAATCGTTTCTAGTTCCACCCACTATTGTTCCGTTGAATAACTGTAACAATACCCTGTGTTATACTTATAACCACAACTATATTTATCAACCACACACTGGTTATGGAAAAATAGGGACCACCGCGGCTGGCTATCTGGCGAGTCGAAAACGACTATAAAGGTTCCTCGGAATTTTTCTGTGTTCTTTTTTCTTTTTTTTTTGAATTCTTGCTTTCAAAAAAAATTGAAATGCTTTTTTTAGCAAAATGGGATAAGCATAGTGTATTCCGGTAGTTCTTTCAAGAATGTCTTATAGCGTTTTTATTCCCCACGTGTTTCCCAACATCAAGCATGAGCACATCGCGCAAGCTTTTACGGTGCATGGGTACGGTATTGTAAAAAGTGTCGATTTTGTGTCGAAGATGAGGACCGATGGCAAGGCGACTCGCTGTGCATTTGTTCATTTTGTGCATTGGTTCAAGGGAGAAGGTCCCGATCGTTTCCGGGAGAAGATTGAGGATCTCGAGAAGCAGGCGCGTATTGTCTATGACGACCCGTGGTTCTGGATCGTGCTGCCCAATACTGGCAAGAAGGTAGAGCGAGATCCTTGTGCGGATTGTGCAGCATGCACATTTGCTCGATCAGAGCGCCAACAAGAGTCGATGCATAAAATCGTAAAAACGACTGATTTTGTGGATGCTAGTTATGTCTCTTGTTTGGAGAGCGAGATTGCGATGCTGCGGGAAGAGAATGCGATGCTGCGGCGCATGACTGATCAAGTGGAATCCGGGATGGACTAAAATAAAAAGGAAAAAATGCAAAAAGGGAAAAGGAAAAAAGAAAAAAAAAATACGTGCATAGATAGATAGTTTTTAGGTTAGATTGTTCTTTAAGTTATTAAATAAATTACTTTTTTTGTTTTTGTTGTTTTTTTGTTTTGTTGTTTTGTTTATTTTTATTTTGTATTGGTTTTTTACAAAACAAAAATTTGTAACTATAAGTTATATGAACTTTGATTTAAATTTGGCAAATTACAAAACATCGGAACTCGAAGAAATCTTTGATCTTCCAGAGAAATATGATGAGACAATTTTGAAAAGAAAGGCGGATGTATTAAGAGAGAAAATTGAGTCTGATCAAAAAACAGATAGAATCATTAAAATAAGAACACTCGAATTCTTGTCGCAAGCAAAAAATTTTTTGCTCGAAGGACGCAGAAAAATGTTGAGCGATAGCAAATTGGAACAAAATATTTACCACACTGATCTCGAATTAAAAGGTTCTGCAATTTTTGCCGAGAATGGCAGTCAGTTTATTATCGATCGTTCAGCAAATAGCACACCCTATAACGTCTCTTTTCCCGGCGATACATTTCCAGGAGTCATCAATCCATTGAAGAAGCGAACTATTATCAAAAATTTAAATATTGATACTCGTTTCCGAGATAACTATTTCACGAGTTCTGCAACAAATTTCCATTTTGATTTACCCTATAAATTTAGCTCTGTAACATTGATGCAAATAACGTCATTTCAATTTGTTCAAAGTTATTACGCCATTTCGGCGTGCCTTGGCAATAACTTTTTCTCTCTACAGCTAGTTGATTCTTTAGAAGGCGAACCATCTTTTATTTTTGTACCGGATGGTAATTACACTGGGCAAAATTTGATGACTGTTATTAATACTGCTATTAGCGCATTGGATAATGATTCTTTAAAAAATGTATATTTCACATTGGATGAATCTCCCGGTCCCAATGGAAATAAGAAGGTGACTATTGGAATCAATCCGGCATATATGGGTCCTCCATTTACGTTCTCTGTTAATTTTCTATTGGACCAAACCGCGAATATTGGTTTTGTTCCATTGCAACAAAAATTTGGTTGGATCTTGGGGTTTCGCTTGCCAGTTTATACTGGTTTAGATTCTTATACATCTGAAAGTGTGTTGGATATTAGTGGTCCAAAATATATCTATTTGGTTGTCGATGATTTCAATAATAATGTGAATGAAAATTTTTTTAGTGCATTTACAGCATCCATGTTGAATAAAAATATTTTAGCAAGAATTGCTGTGCCACCTAATATTGGTGCGCCCTATATAACATTTGATTTGATGTCATCTGGATCTTTTTCTACTCCTCGAACCTATTTTGGTCCGGTAGATATACAAAAAATGCAAATTCAGTTGCTGGATGAATATGGACGTTTTTTGAATCTAAATGGAACTGATTATTCCTTTGTTTTGTCACTTACTACGGCTTATGATATCTAAAGCAACTTTTAGAAAAAGTTGCGCAAAAATTATAGGAGGGAAAGTTGCGCAAAAATTGAGGAAAATTCTATTGGGAAAGGTGTGCAAAAATTATAAAAATTGGGTAAAATTCTGTAAGGAAAAGGGGGTTTTGCTTCCGCCATCATAAGGTACTGCTAATTTATTTTGCAATAGCCACTGATTGATATGAAGCGTGTCCAAATATACATCGGCAAGCACTCTGCCATATTTTTCTGTTCCTGTATTTTTGAGGGTCACCATTTGATGAAGAACTAAATTTGCTAGTTTATCTCTCGAAATAATGGCTGCTTCTTTTTCTTCTTGCGTTTTACCGCGAATTTCTGGCGCATCGAGTCCATGTAGTCTGACAGAAAATCGATACAAAGGTGAATTGGGTATGGCAATTTTTGATGCAATGGTAATTGTATCGCCATCATATACTTTGATAACTTGACCTCGACTAACCGGAGGAACAAACGCGGTTGTTTGTTTCCATTGTATAGGTATTAAAAACCGTTTATACATGTTATATTGTTGTAATGTATTTGTTTATAGAATTGATTTTTATAAAAATCAATTTTATATTTTAAAATCAGATTTGATTACATGAAAAAAGAGAAAATGGATTTATTTTTTTTGCTTTTCGTTCTTCTATTTCTTCTTGATTTTCTTGATTTTCTTTTTCCACCGCCAGGGACAGCTGGAAGAGCGTCTAGTTTCGCTTTTAAGGATTGTACCTTTGCTAAATAATTATTATAATATGAATCGTCCGGAAATGCAATAATACCGTCTTGTGCTACTTTTTTGAGACTATCAAGAAAGCTCGTCATTTTTGTTTTACCATTTGCACTAATGCCACTGACTCCTTCTAATTGTTTTGAAACATAATCAAGTACATCCCCCATTTCTATAATATAGAACTATTTTTTATTTTTTCTTGTAAATTTCTGGTGGCATTGAGAGAAACGCGATTATTTGTTGCGAATTTGAGTTTTTCTTAAACTTTACATAAAAAAGGAGAAAATGGATTTGGATTTATTTTTTTTAGTTTTGGTTCTTCTATTTCTTCTGGATTTTCTTGATTTTCTTTTCCTACCACCGCGGTTCGTTCTACTTGACAAAAAGCTACTAGAAGTAGGTTGTTGTTGTAGATCTTGTAGTTGTGATATTAATTCCTGTTTTATTATGTTTTCTTCGTTATCCGCTGGTGTATATCTATTGAGAAGCATGATGTATTTCAATATTTGTCTTGTTTGATTTCTATCTATATTTTTCATTCCTGTTTCAATCATACCAAGAACGTTGTCGGAAGCACCCATTTCTATAATATAGAAATATATTTTCTATTTTCTGTTTTCTTAATTTTAACTCGAAATAAATCAACTGTTAATATACGCTCTTATCATATCTATATAATTAGGCTGTACGCCAAAATATAAAACACCGAAAAATCCGCCAGCAATAGTGAGCTGAAATTCATTTGTATAACTGCTCCATAAAAATATAATCAGATATAACGTTATTATAATTATGAATGTTTGTAGTAAAATATAATACAATATATGATTACCTAATAACTTATTTTTTTGTATTTTTTGTACATTGATATCAGTGTAATTTCCAATTATAATTGCTGGAATTATATAAAATATACATTTTAATGCAAACGAAAAAAAATTTTTAGATGCGTTAAATGTTCCAAATTCGGTTGCTCTTTGAATTATATTACGTAAATTCATTTTATAATAAAGAAACATATTTCTATTTTCTATGTTTTATTTTCTATGTTTTATTTGCTATTTTATTTATGATATAATAAGAATAATAATCCGCAGCTAAAAATTGTACTCAATCCAATAAATAATGTTTTATAGTATTTTGTAGTTTCTCTAATATTATTAGTGTTGCTAGTAATGGTGTTGCTAGTAATAGTGTTGCTAGTAATAGTAATACTATTTTTATCAGAAATAGGTGTATCTACATTTTTCAAGAAAACAACAGAATGATTTGGATTTCTAAATCTATGTTTTGTTAAATAATATAACATTTTCTCCTCTTCTTTGACGAATATGATAGAAGATCTATACTTTTTTATTGGTTCTCGAAGATAATGGGGATCAATTTTCACGAAAAACCCCCAATCATTTCCTATTTCTTTCATTATATTATTTTATGTGTATAGTTAGATGAAAATTTTTTATATTTTAATCTAAATCAATTTTTTATATCAGATTTTTATATCCAGTTTTTATAACATCTTTTTGGCTCTTGTCGCAATGTTTTTGTAAGATCTATTTTTGCTACTATATTGACTAGCTCGAATATATGCAGCGAATACGCCTTTTTTACTAACTTTGCAAGTATTTTTTTTACAGATAGGAAAGGACTTGTTTTTTCCTAAAAAACATTTTTTACCACATTTTTTCAACATGATTGTTCTTTGATGGTAGGCAGGTTGTTCATTTTTCCATCCAGCCCAAGGAACGCGGCGTCTAGTTTTCATTATATATATCTTTATATTTTTACTGTATCCTTATATTTTTACTGTGTTCTTATATTTTTAATAATAAATTCATATTATATTATATAAATATGAATAATACAAAAAGAGTCCTAGTTTTTTATGGCTATTATGAATGGTGGGATGAATCTACCTCGTGGGGTAAAAAATTATATGAGAAAGCGCCTTTATTACAACATTTAAGTGATTATATTGATGATGTTATTATTATGAAAGATATTGGTTCTTTGAGGCATTATTTAAATGGTGATGGATTACATTGTAAAAATTATATTTTACCAACATTACATTGGCATGTTCAAGAACTACTATCTTCTGGAATTAAATCATTGTTTTCCGCAAAAACTGAGTTCTTTGATAGATTATATAATAAAAAAGACTTTTTTCATATGTTGAAAGAGAGAGATTTATTGCACTATTCTCCTTCTCTTTATTACCAAGATAGTGATAGAAATAGTGATCAATTAGTTGTTGTAAAACATTCTAATATGTCGAGTAGTGTTGGTTTAACTAAAAAGAAGTTGAACGAGGTTCAGGATTGGGAATTTGATGAACATGTTGTTCAAGAATATGTGTATGGTTCAGAAGAATATGATGCAGTATTTGTATTTAATAAAGGAAAAATAACATTGGCTTTTGCATTTTTATGCGGATTTGACCAAAATGAACATATAAAAGCACATCCTGATACAAAAATTACGTCGTATAATAAAGTAATATTAGACGATAATATAAAAAATATTATAGAAGAGGTTATGGAACCGTGTTATTTTACAGGCACATGTTGTTTTGATTTTAAATTGCAAAATGGCCAAATGCGTATTTTTGAAATTAATCCTCGCTTAGATGGCGCTCTAGCTTCTCCATGGAACAAAGAAGATTTGATCAACGTAATACGTAATTTGATACAAAATTTCGATTCAGAATTTGATTCAAAATTTGAAATCATAAATAATTGTAATTAATTATATACATTTCTATCATCATATATTTCTATTAATTTTCGTACGATATCCGTTAAATCTTTTGCATTTTCCTCCAAGGTTAATGATCCTCCCAGTCTCGGATTAATTTCAAATACTTTTAAATTTCTATCCTTGATTTTAAAATCAAAGCAACAGATTCCAGTAAAAAGGGTTGGTTTTAAAAATAATTCCAATTCATGTACTATTTTTTTATTGAGGGTTACGCGAATTTTTGGCGAAGCATCAAAAATTCCTCCTTCGCACTTGATGTATTCGCCGTTGCCGTGATCTCCCATATAGGCAAAAGAGTGTGTTATATTTCCATTATAAGCAACAAAATATCCGGCATATTCTATAGGATCTTTTATATATTCCTGCACAACGTTCTCGGTAAATTCCCAATCTTGTACTTCACCTAATCTTTTTTTATACACCTGATAACTATATGCTCCTATATTTGGTTTTACTATTGTAAGAATGTTAGATGATCGATCATCTTCTTTTGAATAAATACGGGGAATATATTGTGATAATTTATTTTTTATGGCATATTCTGCAAATTTTTTCTTATAGTCTAGTTGATCTAACCAAAAAGAATCTATTTCAAACAAAGAATTGATTTCTGCATTATTTAGCTCTCTTATATGATCAGTTAAAGATGGTAAAATATAATTTTTGTAATTTTGACCCTCTGTTTTTAAATAGGCTTGCAAACTAGATATATCTGTAAAGATTTTTACATCATGTATAATATCAGATAAATGATTCATATAGGTATTTTTATTGTATAAGTTTGAATCTGCCCATTTTTCATGGTATCCATAAAATATTAAGTTTCGCTTCATGATGTTATTATAGATAAATAAAATATAATAAAATTTTTATTTATTATTGGATTTTTTATTGGATTTTTTATTGGATTTTGTTTTTTTCGATTTAATTATATACATTTCTATCATCATATATTTCTATTAATTTTCGTATAATATCTGTTAGATCTCTTCTATTTTCTAGTAAATTTAATGATCCTCCCAGTCTTGGATTAATTTCAAATACTTTTAAATTTCCGTCCTTGATTTTAAAATCAAAACAACAGGTTCCCGTATAAAGAGTTGGTTTTAAAAATAATTCCAATTCTTTTACTGTTTTATTATCAAGTGTTACACGAATTTTGGGTGTAGTATCTGGATGACCACCTTCGCACTTGATGTATTCGCCGTTTCCATGGTTACCTTTGTAGGCAAAAGAGTATGTTATATTTCCATTATAAGAAACAAAATAACCTGCATATTCTATAGGATCTTTAATATATTCTTGTACAACACTTTCATCAAATTCCCAATCTTGTACTTCACATAATTTTTTTTTAGATACGCCATAACTAAAAACTTGATATTTTTGTTTCACGACAACAAGAGTATTGGATGATCGATCATCTTGCTTGAAATAGGTCCGAGGAATATATTGAGCCAAGTTTTTTTCTATGGCGTATTCTGCAAACTTTTTCTTATCATCGAGTCGATCTAACCACCCAGAATCTATTTTGAACAAAGAATTGATTCCTTCTCTGTTTAATTCATGTGTATCTTTAATCAAGGATGGTAAAATATAATTTTTATAATTTTGTCCATCTGTTTTTAAATATTCTTTCAAGCTAAATATGTCTGTAAATATTTTTATATCATGTATAATATCAGATAAATCTTGCATCAGATAGTCTTTTTTATACATGTTATCCCATCGTTCAAAATAACCATAAAATATAAGTACATTTTTCATCTATATTAGATTTATATATTAGATTTATATATTAGATTTATATATTAGATTTTATCTTTTGTAAAAAATTTAAAATATAACTACTATATGCAAAAAAACAATTTGTTAGAGACAGAGGTCGATCTAGAAAATCAGACTAAATTTTTTATTCAATTGGATGAGGAAACTGATAGTAATGTAATGAAAAAAACATTTCAAGCATTAAAATCTCATAAAAATATAAATGATAATGATAAGATTTCTATTGGAGATGAAAATTATTATTCTGAAAGTGCAAGCGATTTAAGTGACAGTGAAGAATCCGGGAAAGATCTTGTTGAAAAAAAATATAAAAAATTAAATTATAAACAAGTTGAAAAAAGTATTGACAAGTATTATACTGATATAAATCATAAATATTCTTCTTCTTTGGATATATTAGCTAGTTATTTAAAAGGACAAAAAATTATTTATATGGAAGCAAAATATTATTGTGAAATGCAATTGAATAATTTAATGATGCCTGCCATTTTGTTATCTACTGCGGCAACTGTGTTGGCATCTATTGTGCAATATTATGTGTGGGGTTCTATTCTAATTTCATCCGTAAATGCAATTATTGCTTTTCTCTTGGCAATGGTAAATTATTTTAAATTGGATGCTGCTTCAGAAGCACATAAAATTTCGTCTCATCAGTACGACAAGCTACAAAGTTCCGTTGAATTTACGTCGGGGTCGATTTTGTTATTTCGCGATTTTACACTTGAAATAGAGAGTTCGGATGCTCAAGTTAATTCGCCAATAAAATTAAAAAAAGAGTTGGAGCAGGACATGTTGAAAAAATTGAATGATGTGGAAAAAAAAATTGGTGAAATAAAAGAAACTAATCAATTTCTAATTCCGCATGTGATTCGCATGAGATACCCAGTTATTTATAATACAAATATTTTTTCTATCATCAAAAAAATAGATGATCATAGGAAAAAAACAATTACTAATTTGAAAAATGTGAAAAATGAAATTCGATATATAAATGCGAGTTTTAAACATGATAGAAACCAGCTTGTTTTACTGTTCAATATAAAAAAGGAATTAATTCGAGAGATATTATTATTAAAGTCGGCATTTTGCATCATTGATCAAATGTTTCATTTGGAAATTCGTAATGCTGAAATTTTAAAAAGTCGGCAATGGTTTGAACCTTTTTGCAAGTTTGAGCCATTGGTAAATCCGGAAACAATGAACCCATTTATTAAAAATTTAATGGATCCTTTTCAAACAGGCTAAATGGGAATTTTAAAAGCAAACGCAAAAATGGATCTAAGTATCAAATCCAATGTAAATATAAATAATATATGTAAAAAAAATCTCAAAGAATGAAATGTATATTTGTTGTTATTTAATAATTTTAACAACATTGGTCTAAAAAAGTTAATAATATCATAAAAAATAAAGGCTCCTACTAAAAGAAGAGATACTTCAATTGCTTGATAAACAACACGTTTTTGCATATATGCAGGATCCTCCTCTTTTGATTTGCTGTCCATTAATATTATAACAATATACAAAATTTTTTTATACCTTTGCACATTTTAAATGTGCATGCTAAAGTTGTCTTTGACACTGATAAATTGCCCACGAGTGGGCGTTTTAAATGTGCAAAGGTGTAAAACAACTTAAAGAAGTCTTGATATGGTAGTATGTAATGAATTAGCATCGTACAGCGAAAAACCTCTCTTGAACTTTTAATCAAAAAGGATGCTAGCAACGGTATCGAACAGCAAAAACCCAACAAACCCTTTAAGTCTGAAAATGATACCAGCAAAAAAAAGCTTCAATAGCTCAGATGGCAGAGCGTGAGACTGTTAATCTTAAGGTCGTAGGTTCAAGCCCTACTTGGAGCGGAAAAATTTTTATTATAAAAATTTGAATATATTCATCTTATAATAAATAGTATTATTTACGTATAATGGAACGAGAAGAGTTATTTTAGTCCAATTTTTTTAATCCAATATAATAAAGTATGGAGTCATCGATTATTTATTTATTTTCTGCATTTTTAGGGGGAGTTGTAGTAAAATGGTATGATGATCTATGTGACAATGAAAAATTGGCGGGATTTAAAACAGATTTTTTAATGGAATTATTGAAAGGATTGCATTTTATTATATTTACTGCACTCAGTTTAAATGAACCATTATTTTTTATCATTAATTATGCTGCAAATTTTATACAAAGTTTTACCAGTAAGGAAGCATGGTATAAACCATACGAAAATTCTCTGCTTTATTCATTTTTATTTTTAGGATTATTGGTTGATTATACTAAAATAAAACCATTTGGGCGGATTAAAGAATATGTTTTTTTAATTCTTTTTCTCTTAAGTTTTACACTTGAGCCATTAATAATTTCAAGTGAATATTCATTATTAAAACTAATATCTCGATTATATCTTCTTGCATGTTCGATATATTGTTTATATATCCTTCCACAAATGTCAAATACACTAAGATATATATTTATTTATATGGGAGGTTATTGTTTGGCTTCAGCCATTGTTCAATATTATTCGTTATTTATTCATATAGATGATAAATCAAAAAACACGATAACAGAAACAATAACTGAGCCAATAAAAAAAGAAAAAGATCGAAAAAAGAAAAGATTGAAAAAAAGAAAGATTGAAAAAAAGAAAGATTGAAAAAAGGAAAGATTGAAATGGATATTGTATGCTCGGTTAGCTCAGTTGGTTAGAGCACCAGTCTTATGAGCTGGGGGTCATGGGTTCAAGTCCCATATTGAGCATAAAGTTTGCTGGCACTTTATAAAAACCAGCATTTGGTGCCCGGTTAGCTCAGATGGATAGAGCATCAGACTTCTAATCTGGGGGTCCGGGGTTCGAGCCCCCGATCGGGTTCTAAAAGTTTGCAGGAACTTTGCAAAAAATCTGCGATTAAGTACCCGAGTAGCTCAGTCGGTAGAGCGCTAGCCTTTTAAGCTAGTGGTCCAGGGTTCGAGTCCCTGCTTGGGTGTAAAAGTTTGCCGGCACTTATTTTAAAAACCTGCAAAGACCTTATGGTGTAACGGTTAGCACACAACCTTTACACGGTTGAGACAAGGGTTCGATTCCCTTTAAGGTTAGGTTACAAATTATATCTTTTAAGTCCCACATAGTCTAACGGTTAGGATACGGCCCTTTCAAGGCTGGGACCCGGGTTCGATTCCCGGTGCGGGAAAAAAAGTTGTCTGATCTTTTCAAAACAGTCACTAAGCAAGCATGGCCGAGTGGTCTAAGGCGGCAGACTTAAGACCTGCTATCTACGGATTCGTGGGTTCGAACCCCACTGCTTGCAATTATTTTTTTTTATTTTCTCTTATGGGTTTCGTAAGAAAAAATATATTTTTAGATATAAGTTTTTAGATTTTAAGTTTTTGTTTTTGTTTTAATCTTTTGTATAAATCAAAAATGGGGCAAGATACACGGAGAGAATTAGCATTATAATATTGAAATCGAAACCATGTGCATTGAAAATTGCCGACAAAATAACAGCGATAATCACAAGAATACTATCTCCAAATATGGCACCTAGTTGTGCTGATTTGGCATACTCTTTAAAGTAATCGAGCATATTGTTTGCACCCTTGGGGACTGCGCTAAAAAATAAATAAAATACGTAATCAAGAATCATTTGAACAGCAACTGCTAAAGCTGCATATCCAGTGAGTCCAATATTCCATTTGAATATATAAATCATATAACGAGCGATCAACATATAAATGACGCCAATTAAAATGTCCGCAATCATAGCTGCCAATCTATATTTTTTATACCACCCTGTGAGTTTTTCGTTGTTGAATGCAATTTTGTTAAAATTAAGAAAAATAACGACCAAATCGGCAAAAATATTTGCAGTTAAAATGGGCAAATACTCGGATGTGTTCAAAAAATGAGTCGTTGGTTTTATAGGAACCGTTTTTTCAACAAAGAAACACGCAATAAATCCGGCAACAACAAAAATAAAACCGTTCGCTATCATTTTGCTTTTCTATATTCAGGGCAGAAAAAAATGGAATCGTTTGTTTTTCTCGGTTGGAGAAAAAAATTGAACCGTTTGGTTTTTGCCGGTTGATTTTTTTCTTTGGAGAAAAAAATTGAAATGCTTTTTTAAATTCTTGTGAAGAGTAAAAAAAATGAGCGAATTCTCTTATGAAGATACTCGTGGGGCGATTGTGAGTGCATGTGCTTCGGTGAATATTGAGTTTGGTGCGACAGAGGATGGTCGAATTGCTAGCGCCGTCAAGGAGACTGAATACTTGGATAAGCTCGAGGCGCGATTGCTTGCTGTGAATCCGGCTTTCCAAGTGGAGCGACCCAAGGCTCGTTTCTGGTACGACGTGCGCATCAACGGAATTCCCATCAATCTGAAGCTTACGACCGGCGGAACGGACAATGCTTTTAATAAGACTGCGATTGCTTATAGCATGAGCGGCGAGGAAATGCTAAAGAAAAATATGAATTTTAACAAGTGGTTCCAGTACCTTCGAGACATGGTCAAGAAAGAATCGCGCGAGATTGCGAGCGAGTACCACTACTTGGTTTTGAATAAGAACACCGGTGTTGTCTTGTTCAAGTCGATCTTTGATATCCATAGTTACAAGTCTAACCCTTGCAATGACATGCAGATCAGCTGGGTGCAAGAATTCCTGAATGCGGACTACAGGATTGCCGAGTCGGAATATAAGGGAAAGGTCAAGGAACTTTTGAAGACGGTGCAAAAATCCGTTAGGCAACTGATGGAATCAATGAGAGAATTTGCTGATGCTGATATTGATGCTTTGTTTTAGATGTTTTGTTTTAAAAATAATTAAATACCTGAAAAAATGAAAAAAAAACTGATTACCTTTTAATTTTAGTTATAAAGAAACATATTTTTTTGATGAAGTTTCTTCAAGGATTGACACCTTCACTACTATGAGAAATAAATATTTTTGGTTCTGGATCTTTTGTTAGAGGAGCAGGAATAGTTGGAGCAGGAATAGTTGGAGCAGGAATAGTTGGAGCGGGAGTAGATGTGGGATTTCTACATCCTCCACAGCCGCTGCCCCAACAGGAATAACCGTTACATTCTGGGCACCCGCATTTTCTTGTACAGTACTTACACTGTCCGCAAGTAGCCGGTTTATCAGGCTGATTCATGTAATATACCTTTCATTATTTTTAAAATAATATTTCAATTTTTTCAATTTTTACTAGATACATCAATTTTTTTGGTTTATTTTTTGTTTTTCTTCAAAAAAAAATTGAAATGCTTTTTTACAATTTGGTATATGGTAAGTTAGTCAGTGAGTAGATTTAATCTTACAATGTCCAGAAAAGTTATGCCCACCATGTCCGTAGAGTCGGAGAAAGTGAATGGGGAATTGGAGTTGGCAGCGATTCCCAAGAATGTTCCAAGTTTGTGTATTCCTCGCGTGTTTCCCAACATTACGAGCGAGCGAGTCAAGGCTGTTTTTGAGCAGCTTGGCATTGGCCGTGTAGAGCGTGTAGATGTAGTTGTGCGTACAGGTGAAAAGGGTGAGACATTGAAGCGCATCTTTGTTCATTTGGAGTGGAATGATAGCGAAAATGCAGCAAAGGCGCGCCAAAGATTGTTGTGCGGAAATGATATCAAGGTGATTTACGACGAGCCTTGGTTCTGGAAGATCAGTGCAAACCGCTCAACACGAGAGCCCCGTCGCGAAGAATCAAGACCTCAACGTCAAGACTCAAGACCAAGACGCGATGAGTATCAAGATTCAAGACGTCAGTACTATGACTCGTCACAACAGCGTCAAGAAGTTCAGCAGCAGATGATTCGCCAGCCAAAGCGCCGCATCGTAAAGCGCCAACATCAAGAACCTCAATACGTCGAGATGCCGCGCGCAGAGTTTGCCACAGCAGCAGTTGCAAGACCGATGAGCCCTCATTCGCCGCCACCTCGAGATGAAGAGGAAGAAAAAGAGAAACACCATACAATTCAACTTTTGCATATTCCACGAAAGGCAACACAACTAGTCGTTGTTGAAGAGGCAAATGGAAAAGGAGATGAAGAAGAAAATTAGAAAGATCAAGATGTTCAAAGTGTGTATGAAAAATAGTTTGTTAGTTTAATGTAATTTATCTATAAGTAAAGTGTTTTTTTTGTTTTTGGTTTTATTTTTGGTTTTTATTTTTTGGTTTTTGGTTTTGGTTTTGATTTAAAAAAAATTGAAATATTTATTAACGAATTTAATAGTGTTAAACAAGTAATCAAACGTATCTTCAAAGAATGTCATCAGAAACGATTTGTGTAGCAGTGGGCGAGCATAACTATTCAAAAAAGGTAACTCCTTCGGGACGATGTGTGCATGACTATGGTGACATGGTCATGGCAAAGCGGACGCCTTTAAATATCTTGTTGCAGAAATACAATATGTTGCAGGATCCACTTGTAATATTTCTGGGTCATTTTGATCGCCGACTTGCTGTTTTTAACAAGGGGCGGTTCGATGAAATGGATGTACAAAGCGGAGAAAGAGAAAAAGAAAAAGAAAAAGAAAAAGAAAAAGAAAGAGAAGATTTGATTGCCGGGCAAGAATACACGGTCAAGGTCACAAAATGGTGCAGTGAATTTCGATTTACGCATTATATAGACGGTCCTTTTTACAAATGGCAAAGTCGAAATGGCTTTTTCTTGGTCCTCCTTCAAGAGGAGGTGGATACTTTGACCGAGCGAGAGAAAGTGAATTTGAAGATTGTCTAGATAGATAGTTAGGATTAGAGTTTTGTTATTGTAATTAAATAAACTTTTTTTATTGTTCGGTTTTTTTGTTCGATTTTAATCCATCTTTTTTTTATCTTGAGTAACTATGATTCATTCTTTTTTTCAAGGCGGTTTGTACAAAGAGAAAGAGAAAGATGTATATTCTATTCGATACAACAATGAACATCCTGGATTTATTCAATCGATAATGACTGTGTTAGGTGAAGAACGATGCAGTCTGAGTGGGAAAAAGACTCTTTCATTTACAGCAAAGACCGTACAACCGTTTGAATTATTTTTATTGGAAAAACAAAAAAAGGTTGATTTTTCCTACAATCTTTGCTTGTATTTATTGTATTGTTTGGAACAACAAAATAAGTATTTACTTAAAAAAGAATCAGCTTGTATATATTCGATAAAAGTAGAAGACATTTTAGTCATAGATGATAATACTTTTATTATTGTTAGTCCAAAGAGGGTGCGAAAGGTTGATGAAACGAAACAAATTGTTTTTTTAGCCCCCTTTGAGAGAACGGGATTTTGTTCTCCCGAACTTTTGTTATTAAATAAACTGCCATGTCATGTAACAGTGAAAACATTTTATTATAGTTTAGGAGCTTTGCTGATATTTTGTATTTCAAATGTTCATCTTCATCTTTACGATTCATCAAATATGGAACTTCTTTTAAAACCGATTTATGGAACAAAATTATATTGGCTAATTCTTCGATTGTTACATATAAAACCTGAAAAACGACAGTTTTTGTATGTTTAAGGTCTATTGGTGGATTTGTTAATTGGAGGATGAAGAATACATGTTAGTTATTATTCTCTCTAGAATATATAATGTCGATTCAAGCGTTTAAGAAAAAAGGTGTCATCAATTATGGATCGCGACGATCTGCGAAACCGCCCGGTGGAAGATGGTTATCACAGGGTCCTTTTGGGGGTTATCATTTTGAAGCACCTGAAGGTGCCGTTGGTTTTTCCATTAATGGTGGGCGACGTAATCAAGGAAGAGTAGGCCAAAGCATGGCCATGTCGAAAAGTGGTACGCCTTTTCGTGGTCAATTTCCATGCTGGGGATCCGGTGGTATTCGTAATACGTATAAAAAATCGCAGCCGTTATTGAATTCACCTCTCGTGAAAGCAGTAAATCGTGGTTCGCAATACGAATTTATTAAACCATCTGTTTTATCGACGGATGGTATGTTGGAAAAGAAATATATGTGGATCAATAATGGCCAGTATCCTAATTACTGGGTTCAGCCGGTGTATGGTAATAGCAATTTATCGGATAATGCTAGTCAGTGGTTGTATATTCAGAACAAGGCAGCGGCCAATATCTGTGTGAATGATACGAATAAACCGCAGGTGTATGTGGGTCACCGCATTCAATGTAGTCCAACTGGCTGCAGTACTACGCCTGCCCGATACCGATCTTTCAGTACGATTAGTTCGAACGTGGGTTATACCAAGACATTGAGTATTCCTCAAACGGCTAGTCAATATACATTGCAGGTGCAACAGAGATCATTGAATCCGGTTGGTCCTCAGAAACCGTTTCCATTTGCGGCGAATGGTGGATCTGGTTCTGCTAGCAATACGCGCACATTTGGTCCGCCTCCTCCAGTGTCTATTGTAAGCTTTTTGACACCTCCTCCCGGTTATTGGGACCTTACAGATAGTGAAAAGGCGGCGCTAGACATAAAATGTAATTCGTTATTGAAGGATCCTGAAGTGAGAGCTAAATTGATTGATAATATTCAAGGCAGATCTTAATTGATTTGATTGTATTTTATTTTGTTTTTTTTATAAAAAAATAAAATAAGGGTTTTTAGACAGGCATAATATTTTTGCATAAACCAACCAAGTCGTTATAATTTGCTTCAGACAAGGTAGAGGCGGAAGAAAGCGAAGACGATGTAATTGGACTAATTGTTTCAGATGTTTTATTCTGAGAAGAAGATGGGTCAGGAACAGTTCCCATAAAAATTTGATAAGATAGTGGTTGCGGAGTTTGTTTTGATTCTATCGGTCCAATTAAGATTGAATAAAATATACGATTTGTCCAATTTTTTGATAAATTGGATACTGTTTGAGGAGATCCATCATCCTGTTTCGGCATTCTGCTCAAGATATCAGGATTTTGCTTTGCATAATTTAGTACGTAATTATCATATGGCCATGTTCCATTTTTAATATAATATTTGCCTTCTTCTTCTGTTATATTCCAAGTGGTTATAAACTTTTTAATCTCGTCTTCCATCGACTCTGGATTATTTTTGGACGAATATTTGTCTTTCGTTTTTTCTATTAATTGTGTTATCGTATCTTGACTCCAAGTAGTACCCGCAGGTAAAGGAGCTAAATATTTATATTCATTTACTGCGGTAAAACTTTCTATAAAACCCAAAGAAAAAGGTGATATAAAATAAAAAAAGATAATAATCACTAAAATAGATAATATTATATACATGTTTTTCATGAAAAACTTTCCAATGTTCATTAATATAATATAATATTATGATATTTTTAAAAAAATTGATTTGGAAATTAGTATTAATATAAATAGTATAAACCATGTCGCAACCGCAACCGAGCTCTAGAAGTATTCAAGTTATTATTCAAGAGCTTCTTGTTGTTATTCCCGAGAAAGAAAATGCGTTGATTACGGAAATCAAGGAATATAGGAATAGTATTTGGAATCAGGCACCCGAAATGATGGGATCAGCCCAATTATGGATCCCTGTTCAACATATATTGGCTCGAAATATTTTGGTGTTCGATGAAGAATGGAAGGTGAAGGTACAAAAAATATTCGTTGGAGAAAATTAGGGACCAGGAGATAATCTTTCTATAAAATAGAATAGGTTTGAATGTTGAAACTGCTTTTGAAAAAAAAAGAATTTTTGTTGGCGGTCTTTGCCAATTTGATTGTGCAATTAGGAATTACCTATTGGACTATGATGCATTATCCTTTGTATAAAAGAAATAACACAATGTTTTTTGTTTATATTATAATACAATTTGCTATTATTTTTTCTTTAGTATTAGTGCCTATGCCAACCATTGTTAAATTCTTATTGTTTTCTCTCTTTTCTTTTATTTGGGGAATCTTATTTTCTATATATCGAGAGATTCCCTTTTATAGCAACTTGATTCAATTTGCGATTGCTAGCACTGCAGGAATTTTTGGCGCGATGTTTTTAGTTGGCGTCTTGTTACTTTTCTTGGGCCTCCGCTTAGGTATCGGATTTGCATTTATGTTATTTTTTTCATTGCTATTTTTAATTATTGCTCAGCTTGTTGGTATGTTTTCTGTGCATTGGTTGAGCGGCTTTGCCATCGGCTTATTTTCTCTTTACATTGTTTATGATACCAATACTATTTTGCAGAGAGACTATCGCGGTAATTTTATAAATGCTTCTTTGGATTATTACTTGGATGTTATCAATATTTTTTCGAGTGTGATGAACAACCAATAAAAAAACATTGTAAAACAATATAAATGTACTTGATGCATATATATATTGTAAGCATGAACAATGATCGGTTTTGGAATTGTGACAAGTATATGGAATTGTTGATTGTAGTGAATGGTGACGATGAAATGAAGAATATCTATATGAATGCTGCGCAAAAACACAATGAAAATATGGCAAACAATGCTTGCTACGATTCTGGGTTTGATTTATTTTTGCCAGAGAATACGAATTGTTCAAGTAGTGCCATGAATCAGTTGAATTTGAAGGTCCAATGTGCTGGAACCATGGTTTGTGAAACAGGTCGAAGATTTAATACTGGGTTTTATATGTATCCAAGATCATCTATTTCTAAGACCATGTTGCGTCTTGCGAATAGCGTTGGAATTATTGATAGTGGTTACCGTGGAAATTTGATTGCGGCGTTTGACTGTACGGTCCCGAATTTTCTTGTCTATAAGAAGGATCGTTTAGTACAGATTTGTGCTCCTGGTTTGGTTCCTATTTATGTTCGCATTGTTGATGCTTTGGGAGAGACTGAAAGAGGTGATGGCGGATTTGGATCTACTGGTAGGTGACCATAAAGATTTCGAATTATTTGAATTTTGTAAAAAATTGAATTATTGTATGTATTCAAAATAGTAAATACAATAATCATCATGTACTTGTGGATTTCTATTATCTTTATTTCGTGTATTTATGGGTTGAATATGAAGAAAAGGATGACTATGAATCATGAGATAAATAGCTGTAAAAATTGCATGTATTTCAAGTCGGCACCAGCTAGCTTACAGTTGCACACTGAGTATGCTTTTAAGTGGAATAAATGTCAAAAGTTTAATGACTATGTTGATTATTGTAGAAAGGAGGAAGCATTGTGTGGTCCGTCGGGAAAGCATTTTCTGCACAAAAATTATACTGATTCATTCATAGATATATATGAAGCATATGCTGATTTCCTATTCAAATCAAAAACTGAATAATATCTATATACAATAGGATATCGATATTATTATTATGAAAAAAAATGCGAATTTGATGGTTGGTTGGAAATCGGTCTATCTTATTTTTGTATTAGTTTTTTTATTGCTTGGATTGATCTTGTATTTTGCTCCTGCTGTATTTCTTTTTCTATTTTCTTCTATTTTAGGAAACTTATTATTGGTTGTTGGTGTTGTTTTACTCGGATTCTTTGATATGGCTTTTGCCTTTGGCGTAGCATTAATTTTTGTTGTTTTATTTTTGGTGTTTCGATTGCAAAAAAGTGGCGTGACAACAAAAGAAAAGTTTTTAAGCGGCGTTCCACAATATCAAACGGGTCGTGTTTCGGTTGGTTCTTGGCCACCAGAAATAGTTCGCGAGTTTCTCGATTTTCAAGCAGCGCATAATCCTAATATTTTTTTTGATATGGATCTGATTCAGAAACAAGCGACTCCTGAGGAAGCGCGAACATTTTTGAAGAATGGTTCTTGGCCATGGTCAGCAGAAGTGCAAAGAATGTATCGCGATGCTATTGCTGAAAATTCATATATTAGTACTAATCCTGGTTCCTCTTTAGATGATGCACAAATGGTCTATAATGAAAATGCAATAAAACAGTTATTGTCTTGGAACTCCAAAGAGGGAGATTTTTTATTGGGTGGTGTTATCATCGGACACCCAAAGGGCATGCCAAAAAATATTAATAATACGGTTCGATGTGTTGCATCGGTTAATGGTGATGCTGTCTTGGAGAAAACTATTTACACTGGATATAATGGGATCAATGGCACGATGGCTTATAAAAAATCGGTGGTTCCAAATGGAGAACTTCCCAATATAGTGCCAGGGTTTGCTTATTTGAAAGGTGTATGTAATCCTTGCGCGCCTTTAAATTCTCCCCCAGATTATTCTTGCCCTTTTATTATTGATACTGGAAATGGAACTGAAATTAGTGATATATGGGAGAAATTATGGGGCATAACCGGTGTGAAAGATGAAAAAAAAAATGTTTTTGCAACTCGGGATAATTCTTACTTATTGGGAATTTCTAGAAAAGATTCGGACCTGGAAGATTCAATTGTCTTAAATATGAACACAAACTTCTTTTGATTTCTATTATTTGTTTTCTATTATTTGTTTGTTTTCTATTGTTTGTTTTCTATTGTTTGTTTGTTTTCTATTATTTGTTTTCTAAGCAAGAGCGATTTCTTCTTCATCATCTTGAATTTGACTGACTTCACGAATAATTCTCATTTGTCTTGCGCTAGTGTTGGATCGGTTCAACGAAGGTATGCGCAAAGTGTTATCATCGTGTAAATTTTCATGATTATATCTTATAAGAGGCTGATAGGCTGATTGGGTTCCGTTCGAGGTGGCTCTACCCTCGGAGTAAGCTATCGCATATTTTATTTGAGATGTTTTTATTGCGGTGATGCAGCTCGCAATGTCATCGCACAAGGACCACATAAATTCATCGGTTTGCAACTGATTTGCATCTATATACGCCCTCATATTTGTTAAAAAGTCATCCATTTTTTCACAAATTTTATTCGGATTCGGATTCGGATTCGGATTCGGATTTTCTGTATTCTTCATTTTTTCTGTATTCTTCATTTCCTCGTTGGCTTCGTATAAGATTTGAAGAGTTCGAAGGCGATACATATGTCTTGTTAAATCGGTTGGTACTGGTGGTATCAGTTCAGGTATTGTGTAAATGTATTCATAGACAAACTTGTTATCTAGATCAATACCGCGAAGTTCTGCTTCCAATAAGTCTGGATTGTATGTCCGCATATAGTACTGCTTTTTTGCCTCTCCCAACAAATAAGGAATGCAAAGGGTTTTAGTCCAGGTATTTGATTGAAAATCGTAAATTTCTCCATGTTCTGCGTGAATTGTTACCTTTTCTGCTGCCTTGTAAAGAATAGAATGCGTAATCTCTCCATAAGCTAGGCCAGCGCTTTCAATTTCATTTATATAATAATATTTTCCTGATTTTGATAAACTGTTCAAAAGTGCTGCATCGTGATCTTCGCCGAACCCGATTAAAATTGTTTGATAACTTGGATCTATTGATAATGCAAGCCTTTGTGCGTCACTTTCTCCTGAAGTAATATGTCCATCCGTCATAAAAATGTGTGTTCTTTTTTCTGTGGCGTACAATAGACGTTGTTTGGCATTGTAAAGCGCAATGGACATGTTTGTTGTGTTGCGCGGGATAAGTTTTTCATCTAGCATCGCATAAATTGCATCTTTCGTGTCTGGAGTGCATTTTGTTTTTTCAACTATGGTTTCCATACGGTCGTCAAATCCATAAATTTCTATGAAAATATTTGTATGTTTGGAGAATACATCGACGATATTTTTTGTTGTTTGGATAATGTGTTGCATTTTTGTTTTTTTATCAGAACATAAATTGGACATGGAGCCGGACATATCAATGGAGAATACGATGAGTTGTTCAACAGTGTTTGGAGGTGTGTCTTGGACTTCCAAGAATAATGTGGCGAAATGCCCTTGGGCTGGGTCCCATATTTCTGTTGTTGTTATTGATGCGCTGTGCATTTGTATATATGAATTCGTGATCTCTGACATGGCTGTATTGTTATTGATTTATTACGTATTTAACAAATCAATTTTTTCAATAATTGGATAGATGCATTTCAGCAAAAGTAGATGCTGATGAAGTATCTGAAAACTTTGCACTATACTTGTAACGCGACGTTTTTAGAGGGACACTTACAAAAATGTTATTTTTGTTGATTTCAAACTCAATCATATCATAATGATTGGTTGGACTTTGAAATTCTAAGCGAGATGGCTCATTTACTGTTAGTTGCCAACCCTTTTGCAAAAATGTCTCGCTAATTTCTTGTAGTCCTTCTTGTTGCATTGTTCTTATTGTATAACATGGTGTGGTCGCTTTATATCGATTTTGAAGATGTTACGAGAATATTATTATGTTTATTATAAAAAATGGATTTAAAAATTTCATTTTAAAAATGTATATAATGGATAATACAAAGGTAGAAGAAAAGGTTGTTGAAGAAGAGAACAAGGTTGTGGAAGAGAAACCCAAGGTAGAAGAAGAGAAACCCAAGGAAGTAAAGCTCACTGAGATTCCTATTGTTGATGAGAATGTTGCATTGAATGTGATTGTTAGCTTTTTGAATTTGGGTCAGCGTCGCGGAGTCTTCAATATTGAAGAGTCGGCAAAGATTTGGGAGTGTATTCGTAAATTTCAGCGATCATAAATTTCAGCGATCATAAATTTATCGGTTGGATAGAATACTCTGAAATTCTTTGATGGTGGGAGATTCTTTTAAAAAAGTACCCCATTTTGCGGTAATTAAAAGTATAACTCCAAAAAGATATAATAAAATTTGGGTTTCTCCATCTATTTGAATTTTGGCTCCCGGATGAAATAGATAGATCAATAGAATCGCCATACAAATAATAAAAATAAATTCAGTGCGTTCTCTCCAAAATTCTAGTGTCTCGATCACTTTGGTATTTGTTGGATTCCTATGTTTCACTATTATTTTTGTAATTGACAGAAAGATGAATGCAATTTTAACTATAATGATGTAAATAATGAATGCTGAATAGAACGAATATTTCATAATGTATATAAATATAAAAAATATATTATATTTATATTTATGAATCCCGTTTCTCTAGATGATGCGTTTGACTACAATACCACGATTGCCGGTTCGCAATTTAAACCGCTTTGTTTTTCAACTGTCTGCATCTTTTGTAATTCTCCTTTTTCAAATGCATTGATGGCGGATGGTTCGTATCGTCAATGTTTAAAGTGTAAAAAAACATTCAAGGCTCAAATTAAAAAAGAAAAAGAAATAGAAAAAGAAATAGAAATAGAAATAGAAAAAGAAATAGATGAAAAAGGTCGTTGATAAAATATATTTTACTTATACATAAATTTTATAATATTGTTGTCTCGTTTATATATAAAATATTATGTTATTATATAATAATTTATATAATTTATACTTCTTATGCCATCAGAGTCAGAGATATTACCTAAAGAATTTTTAGATAAGCTAAGACCAGTGCTTGGCCCCTTACAGCTGAAGAATATAATAACTATTTTATAGTTAATTATCCCTACGAGCTGCAACAAGATGAAGTAGATAATGATGATCTATTTCTATCAAGGAAGGTAAAAAATCAAATACAAAATGAAACAGAATTAGAATATTTAGAAAGGTTAAAGAAAAAAATACATCAAGGACGAGTAGAAGCAGCGCGAGTGGCAGAAGCAGCTCGAGTAGCAGAAGCAGCTCGACTAGCAGAAGCAGCGCGAATAGAAGCAGTTCGAGTGGCAGAAGCAGCTCGAGTAGCAAAAGCGGAACAGGTGGCGCAAGCAGCGCGAGTAGCAGCAGCGCGAGTAGCAGCAGCGCGAGCAGAAGCAGCGCGAGTAGCAGCAGCGCGAGCAGAAGCAGCGCGACTAGCAGCATTACCAGTACCACAAGCAGTACCAGTAACAGCAGAAGAAGCAGCACAAGTAGCACAACTAGCAACAGCAGGAGAAGCAGAATTACCGGTAGCACAAGCACAAGCAGCGCAATTAGTACCTGTAGCAACAGCAGGAGAATCTGAATTACCGGTATCAGCGCCAGTAGCAGAAGCAAGAAGAAGAAGTTTTTCCGATAGGATTAGATCTGCTTTTAAAGGTGTTGCAAAACGTCTAGGTTTGCGAACACCTAGTAGAAATCAAATGGGTGGGCGTAGAAGGACAAGAAAAAGAAGAAAAGGTAGAAAGAGTAGAAAGAGTAGAAAAAATAAAAAGAGTAGAAAAGGTAGAAAAAGTAGAAGAAGGAAGTAAATGGCTCGAATATAGTAATAATTTATATCCAAATTAGTTATAAATTATTACTTCATTTTTATTACTGTTACACGACGAGTATTGTTGGCTCGTTTATTTAGAATGTATATATATAATATTACGTTATTATATATAGTTCTTATGCAATCAGTATCGCCATTTTCAAATTCAACCTCAAATTTAAAGGTAAAACCAACAAAAAAACCAACACCAACATCAACATCAATACCAACATCAATACCAAAACTCACAGGATTACATTTGGCGGAAAAAAAGGCCCGTGACTTGCATCCAGTTAGTTCTGCATTTAGTTCTGCAGTTAGAAATTTTTTAAAAGGAAAAAAATCTGCTAAAGTAGCTCATGAAGGTGGGCGTAGAAGAACTAGAAAAGGTAAGAAAAGTAGAAAAAGTAGAAAAAGTAGAAAAAGGTAAAATAATATTCAGACAAATATGTAAAGGTAAAAATGGTTATAGGAAAGGAAAGGAAAGGAAAGGCATTAACTGCAGGAGACAATATAAAAAATAAATAATGGTCAGTTATTTATTTTTACACTTTTCGTTTGTTTAAATTATGTGGTTAAAAACTATTCTAAAAATTATTTATTATTGTGCTATTGTGCTATTGTGCTACCTATTATGTTAGACTGTGTTATTTTCTCTTACTACTGCTGCGTACGAGCGCGTGTCTCTCGAGCTCAAAGGAATGCTGCCGTCCAAAATGCCGAATACGTCATCGGCCAGCTTGTCTTCTAGTTCTTTGTTATATTTTTCTGGGTTTTCTTTTTTCAAGTTGCTATTGGAGAGCCAGACGGAGAGGAAATCGGTGAGGGTATAGCCCATGTTCTCAAGTTTTGCGGAGAGTTTCTCCAAGCTCACTTCGGAGTCGTGTTCTTCATCATCTTGATCATCGTCTTGGTCTTGGTCCTCATCTTGATCGTCTTCTTGGTCTTGGTCATCGTCTTGATCGTCTTCGTCATCTTCGTCTTGGTCCTCATCATCATCTTCGTCATCTTCAAAATCGCGCATGAGTTGCGTGCGGCACATTGGGCAGCAGGGCGCTGCTTCGAGTGCGGTAAAGATGCACGAGCTGTGCATGACGTGGCCGCAACGAGTGATGGTGACGTTGATCATGGTCATTTCTTCATAGCAAACAGGACATTCGCCGAAAGTTTGGCTGCCAAGTGGGTTGGCAATCGATTCGTGGATATCACATGGTTTTTTTTCTTGTTCTTCGACTTGGTCTTCTTGCACTTGTTCCAAGTCTGCGACTTGGTGCTCGTCTGCGACTTGTACTTGGTGCTCGTCTGCGACTTGGTCAAAGGCCGGAAGCAAATTGCAAACACAAACGGTATTCATTTTCAAATTTAAAATCTTGTTCTTCAAAAGGGGATTGCCTTATAGGAATTTTAAAAAAGTATTTCAATTTTTTTTTGAAATGCCTTTTTTTTGTGTTGCTACTTTTTTTCTCTCTTTAGATTAAAAGATGTCGTCAAGTTCCTCTAGTTCCTCAGCTAGGAGAAGTTTTGCAGCTAGACCTTCTTCCTCGGCTAATGGAACACGTAGAAAAATTACTGTAAGTCTCCCGAAAGCCCCACTTAGGCAACGCGAGGCAAACGCCGTCGCAGAAACGATTTCTCAACTTGTTGAGCAGTTTGAAGAATTTGAAAAGATTGATAAATTTTTAACTAATAAGTTAAAAAATGCGAAAACACCACAGGAGGTGGAAGCAATAAAATTTGATAAGAAAGAGTTGCACGCGATGGAGGAAAAAATGGCAGATAATAATAACCCCAATATTGAAGTAGTAAAAGATTTGATTGGATTTTGGAAACGTAAAGTGGGAATGCTAGGGGGTAAAAAAAGAAGAAGAATAGGTGGTACAAGGAGAAAGAACAGTTGTGCAGGTGGAAGAAGAAAAAGAAAAAGATATACTAAAAGATGGTAAGGCGCTAATTTTTTATTTTTAATTTTTTTATTTAGAAATATAGTTGAAAAATGCAACTCTTATATTTTTTCTTGATGGCAGTTTTCTAAAAAAGTACAACTGATTATCATTATATGTCTCCATAAATGTTATAAACTGTTTGTTAAGTGTGTTTTTTGTATTTTCTAAATCTGTTTTGCTCCACCATAGGTCTGGTTTTTCATGTGGTAGTATATTTGGGATGATGATATATTCTGTTGCAGAATCATTAAATCGAACGCATTTTTTTCTTTTTTTAGGTATAGTTGTTGGAGGAAATGGATCGAGTTCTGGAAATATTAAAAAATCAAAATCAAAATCGAATATAGTATTTAAAAACATTAAGTTATTGTTGTTAAAAAGAGAGAAATAATATTTAGTTAATGTATATCATGGCCGAATATAAGTTGTGCATGCCTGCTTTAGTTTATTTGGTTCTCGCCTTGATTGGAGTTTTTATGACCATGCGTAATACTGGCATCATGTCTGGAATTGGTTCGCTCATTTTTGTTGGATTATGGACATGGTTCCTTAATTACTTATGCACCAAAGGATACACTGGAATTTCTTGGTTTTTAGTATTTTTGCCATTGATTGCTTTTGTTATCATGATGTTTGTTGCCGTAGAATCAGCTAAAAATATGCAAAGAAATTCTGGAATGAGAACTATGGGTTATTAGATTTTAATTTTTCCTCTTCATTTTTCAATGACTGAAGAGGAAAAAGTAATAAATATATTACATTTTATATAATGCGAGTAACCCACCAATGATAGATAAATGAAGAATAGATTCATAATATTTTTTGCCACCTTCAAATGGATTATGATACATAATAGTTGCTACAATTGTGAAGACAATCAAAGAAATTAAAGAAATTTTAAATAATTGTAATAAGCTGGATAAACCAGTAAATGTATAACCTACTATAATTATCGGAGCAATTATTTCCAATAATATTACACAAATAATAACTAATTTGGAAAGACTAATCGGAATATTTATTTTATTGGAAAAGTCTATAGTCGTTTTGGTAAATGTATATATTTTCTCAATCCCGCTTAAAAAAAATAGTAATGTAATCAGAACAGACGGATAAAATAATGGTAGCATTTTATATACATTATATATAAAATAACAATAACAATAACAATAATTTATTAATATTATAAAAATACTGTAATTACTGTAATCTCAAATAATTACGTCCAATTTTACTCGTAATAAACATACCTATTCCACATGCAATCTGTAGATAGAAAACATTGCTTCTTTTTGTGCAACAAAGTAAGAATCCGGATAAAATAATAAAAAGTAGAAAAAATATCCAGAATAATCTACTAAATAAATCCATTTTATATATACATATATATTTGCAACTGTGCTTTGTTTTAATTTTTTTGTTTTAAATTTTTTGTTTTAAATTTTTTGTTTTAATTTTTTTGTTTTAATTTTTTTGTTTTAAAAATTGAAATGCTTTAATGATTGGTTGTACTTGTCAAAAGAACTATGAACTCGTTATTAAAACCTCGTGAATTAAAGCCGACTTCTTCTAGAAAGTTGCTAGCCATTCGGCAAATATCGTTGCCTCTTGATGTGTTGAATGTTGTCTGCGATCATGCATTTATAAATCAGAAAAAATATTACGATGTGGTTAGGGCAAAGAAAGATCGCGCTCTATACGATTTAATGCGGACCTTTGCATTTGGTGCGGTTTCGAAATGGTCCTTAGCATATGATCAAACTGTCTATGAATTGAATTGCGAATTGAAGCATGGAAAATATTACTGGGCGCTGAGATATAACTTATTGGTAAATGAGTTGAAGAGAGAAAGAGAAAGAGAGAGAGAAATCTATGACCCGGATGATCATGGTTACTACTTTGATGCGGAAGATGGGCGATTGAGTTATTACGATAGACACAATTGAATTGGAGATTGGATTTGGTTTGAAGGTTTTTAGCCGAGGTTTTTAGCCGAGGTTTTTAGTCGAGGTTTTTGGCCGAGGTTTTTGGCCGAGGTTTTTGGCCGAGGTTTTTAGCCGAGATTGGAAGTCGAGGTTTGATGCACTGTCGCTTTTAACCCTAACACCATGCCATAAGTAAAAAATCGATGTAAATATACTACCATTTGCTGAAATAGGTAAATCGTAGTAAATAGACCCCTAGAATCAGTGTTTTTATATGAAACCAGAAATGAGTGACAAAACGAGGAATGAGTGACAAAAAAAGAATCTAATTAACTACTATTAAAATTACAAACAAAACTAAATCTAAAGAAATTTTTATAAAGGTTTTTTATTTAATCGTCCTCATCAAAGTCGGCCCAGCAACAGGTGGTTTTCTTTAGCGATTGCCTCATGATGGCAAGGTTTTCTGCGGTTAGAGTCATTGCGATCTGGGCGGAAGGTACAAACACGGGAGCGGCAGCGGCAGGAGTAGCAGCAGCAGTAGCAGCAGGAATTCCGAGCGCTTCCTTGAGAACTGCTGCTGGTTTTGGAATCGGTGCTGGCGTTTGTGCAACGCTGGCCCAGCTCTTCTGATGCGGACGCAAAGTAACATTTTCTGACAAGCTTTCCGGCAAGCCAGGAAAATCACTGGCTGTTGGCACAAAACTAACTGCTTGAACCACGTGTTGCGCTTTTGCTCGCTGCGCTTGGATTTGCCCCTTGGTCAGCTCTTGTTCCTCGATCTCATTGCCGTCGTCGTACCTGTTTGATGATTGTTTTTGTTGAAATGTGCAGTAGCTTGCAGTGTGCCCCTTTCGGTTGCATCTCAAGCACGCCTGGCCGAGGAGGGTTGGGCATTGCACTACACCCTTGGCGTCCTTGACACAATGCGATGTGAAGATGTCCTCTGACTTGCCAGAGTCCTTGCACACCTTGCAAAAGAACGTGCGCCTGCGCTGCAACAGGGTTGGGCACTCGGTTTGCCCATTTCTGTCTTTGGTCTCGTGCATGAAATCGGACTTGCCGGCATTCTTGCACACCATGCAGCAAGGCATTCTCTTGGACATATTGGAAAACGGATTGGAAAACGGATTGGAACTTAAGTTTAAAACTCTCTTTTGCTTTTCAGCTTACCTCTTCCCGAATTTTAAAAAAGTATTTCAATTTTTTTTGGCGACGGCATTTTTTTCGATTTCAAAAAAAAATTGATGAAACATTTTTGAAAACTTATAAGGGTACCAACAACTTTCGTAGCGATATCAATATCTATTTTCGATTTTAAAAAATGAACTCTCATATGGAACGCTTTTCCTGGTACATCAGCAAGTCCAAGTCAGACTCAAAACCTCATCAATTTACGGGCGTCCAATGGATGGTCGAGAATGAGACCCGACCTGATCCCGTACAAGGTCGCCGCGGCGGTTTCATCGCGGATGAAATGGGGTTAGGCAAAACCATCATGACCATTGGTACCTTTCTCGCCAACTTGCTCCCGCATACGCTCGTTGTCTTGCCCGCTGTCCTGGTTGAACAATGGCGCGAGGAGATTTTCCGCACCACCGGCCACGAGGTCCTGGTCTTCCACGGCGACGCCAAGAAAACCATTGGTTTGGATGAGCTAAACAAGGCACTCATTGTTCTAACCACCTATAACACCATTGCTTTTACAAAAAAAAAGGGACCCTCACTTTTGCACTCGATTGCCTGGAACCGCGTGGTTTTCGACGAGGCGCACCACTTGCGCAACAGAAATAGCCGTTGGGTTGGCGCAAAAATGATCAAGGCTCCTATCCGTTGGCTTATCTCAGGAACCCCCATTCAGAACAAGCGTCAGGATTTCTACAATTTGTGTTCGGCTCTCAAGCTGCCCACCTCGTATTACTGCGACAAGGCGAATCTGCGAGACCTTGTCCAGAATTTCGTTTTACGCAGAACCAAGAAGGAGGTCGGTATTGCTATTCCAGATGTAAAGTACAACCAGCAACTCATTTCTTGGTCCAATCAAACCGAGAGAAAACTATCGGAAGACATACACTTGGCCCTCCGTTTCGCACCCGCCAAGTTGTTGCTCTTGTTGAGAGCAAGACAAACCTGCATTTACCCGGCCATGCTCATGAAATCCGTGCCACACATGATTCGCCATTCCTTGTTGCCAAAAGACAACGACTACGTCGGCGCTGTCGCATCTAGTTCCAAAATGGATGCAGTGGTTCAAACCCTGTTACAGCGTAAAAACAATGGCAATGGCAAGCTCGTCTTTTGCCATTTTCGCGAGGAAATCGATGTTTTGCTGCAGCGACTAAAAGATGCCGGCATGGACAAGGTCGAGTTTTATGATGGCCGCGTTTCGCAAGCCAAGCGAATTTCCGTCTTGGCCGGTCAGTTTGAGGTGCTCGTCTTGCAGATTCAGACGGGCTGCGAGGGGTTGAACTTGCAAAAGGATTTCTCAGAAGTGTATTTCATTAGCCCAAATTGGAATCCCGCGGTCGAAGACCAAGCCGTTGCGCGGTGTCATCGCATTGGGCAGACCAAGGAAGTTCAAGTCTTTCGCTTTTCGATGGGCGAGTTCGAAGAGGATCATCTAACCTTGGATAAATATATTACAAAAACACAAGACATCAAGAGAGAAATTAGGAATGAAATTTTAGCATAGCATAGCATAGCTTTTAGATTTTTATTGTTTGTTTTGTTTAACCCTTAAATTAAAATTGAAATACTTTTTTCTTGTCAGGCTAAAGATAAGAGACTCGTTTGAAAAAGATCAAATCTTATAATGACTGCACGATTGATTGACATGTCCCGACAAACCTGCAACTACTGCAAGGCGCTTGGACACCGTATTCACGCCATGGATCCGTATGGCACCTATCTTTGTTCTGAATCGGGTGAGCGTATTCTGGCATGTCCTGTTTTGATTGGAAAGCAGTTGGCAGACTTTCCGCCTTTGGCTAATTCCGTGCTAACGCCAGAAGCCGCGAGTTGGACTGCTTCGGTTACTTCCAAGATTTCTTCAGGTATTTCGGTTGCTGTCAAGGAGAGAAAAGAAAGGGAGCATGTGGCCTGGTTGCAACAAAAAGAGGAGAAAAAAATGCTTCGCGAACAAAGACATTCAGAAAAAATGCAGAATAAATATGGACCTCGCTGGCACTGGATCGTCAGGAACACAGAAGAGGATTGTGAAACAGCGGATCAACTTCGATGTCAGGATGAGAAAGAGGCCGACAGAATCCGCGAACAGCTAGAAATGCGCAACGAACTACGCGAACAAGAGACGGAAAAGAGATTAGCCGAAAGAGAGGCTGCGAGGCAAGCGCGACGTGCGACCATGACATTTCAGGAACTTGAAGAAGATGATGCTCAGGAAATGGATGAAATGAGTGATTGGATTGAAAGCCATAGTAGCGATTGGTACAATAGTTTTAGAATACGTCAAGAGGGCGAGTTGAGAGAAAAAGCGCTTTACGAAAAAAATGGCTGGGTTTGGCACCCGGGGTATTAATATCGATAGAATTTTGATTATGTGTTTGTTCTTTAAATTGTTTAATTAACTATATTTTTTGTTTTGTTTTGTTTAAAAAAATTGAAATCCTTATATAAGTCAGGAACATATGCAGAACAAAAAACCATGTCTAGCAATAACGCGTTTCGCTCCAATAAAATAGCTCCTTCTTCGACTCTAACCATGTCTAACGCATTTCGATCCAATAATAAAAAGTCGGCTCCTTCTCTCACGAAGACCAACTTCCCCGAGTTATCCGTTTCTGTAAGCAATGTTGCAAAACCGTCTTTGACCCATTGGGCTTCTATTGCGGCGATGCGTGTAAAGCCGGTTCTTGTTACAGTCGAGGAATTTTCGCAACAACCATCTTATGCAAAGATGATTTCGAATCCGTTTGATTATGCCAAATGGTACAATGGTATGCATCGCGAGGTCGGCTATGATGACTATTTTTCCGAAGCTTATCTTGAATCGAATGAAGAATGCGATTATTAAACGCGGGCTTCGGAACGTGAGCATTATGCTCTCAAAATAAAAAAGATGAGAGTCGCATTTGGTACCATAATGGTCTCGAACGCGGTTCGCACCTCTTTTCTTTATTTAAAATACAAATATTTACGCTTACATAAATCTAAACTATAGTGCTTTTTTTTCAGCTTGACGCTGTGCCTCTTTCTTCATTCATCTCCTCGGCTTTTTCTTTCGCTAATTCTGTTGCCGTTTGTTCCGCAAGCTCAAGAGTCGCATCTCTTGTTTGTGCTGCCAGCTCGGCAGTTCGCTCTTCCTGCACAATTCGTCGGAGTTCCATGATCTGAGCACGTTCCTTCGCTTGTTCGCTTTGGTATAGGGCATTAATTCTCTCAATCGCGAGGTTTCGGTTCCATTCACGCCAATGGCTTGAATATCTAGGTAAATATTCAATGATTAGCCAGAAGTGGCTTTGCGTGTAATCTCCTATGTAACCTACGTACTGCCGGTCTGCTCGCCTTTGGATGAATGCGTCATCAGAACGGCTATGGTCTTCTCCCACTTTCAGAGAGAAGGCCATCATCTCCGTGACATATGTTTTTATAAATACCTCGTTCATTTCTTCCTCGAAGCACGCTCGTTCTTCGCCGATCGTACGTTCTTCGCCATTCCATCCGCACAATTCGCGCATGGACAATCTATATCTAACAATAAAACTCATTGTATCTTGACTTTTAAAAGTATTCCTTGCTTTTCAGCTTACTACTTATTTCTTTGAGAGAAAAAGTATTCAATTTTTTTTCTGTGGTACTGTGGTATCCTGTAATTTAGGTGAAGGTAAAATTTAATTTACGTAACAGTATTTTCGCAAAATATGGTGTGTTGGGGTTCCAACAACCCCTGCAAACTGGTACTATTCTTCTTTTCCCAGAAATGAGTGACAATTTAAGAAATGAGTTATTATTTATATCTATTAATTTATTTCTCTCATTATAACATGAAATCTAGACGTAATCGAACCAAACAAAAATTCCATAGTATTGAGGACGCAATTGCTCGCGCTGAAGGGAAACAATCACTCGCTCGGTTTGGTCACGTCGGTCAAGATATGTTTCAGGAAGAAGATAGACAACACGTATGGCTTAAAAATGTCGGTGCAAAAAAAGAGTTACAAAAATATATTAACAAACACTATTACAAGTATGACACCAAAAAAACGTATTTGAAATCACCTCCTCGAGAACACATTATGTTTCCTTCTCGAAAACAGAAACAGAAAACTCGCCGAAGGAAATAATCGCTAGATAACTACAGGTTAAAGGTACAAACAAATGCAATAAACTTGTATGTATTATCACATTTATATAATACATACATTCTCTCGATGTCGTTCTTTTCTTACAGTAAAAGAGTCCCACTTTATTCTGGGTTGTCTCATAAAACATCCATTGATTCATCAGAAATCCTAGGATCGCGATGGTTACAGTTTTAAACCAGATGTGTCTATAAGGACCCCATCGTAAGCTATCGTATAGGGTCACTCTTACAAGAGTGCATATCACAAATATCATATCCACAATCTTTATCAGAGACATGCTTTGTAGTTTCCTCCAATTCAGGACAGACGTTATATACGTGCATAACAACAAATAACTCAATTTATGATAATTATCGAGAAATGCATGTATGCTAACAAATAGAATGCATTGCGATGTATAGAGGCCTATCTTTGATATGCGACTTTTCATTTTAATATATCAAAAATGGTTGTGTTTTTGATATAATCAATTTTTAATAGAAAAAAATTATTGGTTCAAATAGATGCTTACAGTCCAAGATGTACTGTTTGCCGCCAGAACTCTATATGCAATTCCGCGAGCATTCAAGTACTCATCCGTTCCACCTAGTATCGTCTGTAAATACGTTCCGGGAACAGCAACATATGCTCCATCGCTACGTTTAAATGCAGTTGCATTTGTTGCCCATTTACCAAATTTTTGTGTGAAAACAGCGTGAGAAAATACTGGTCCATTTAATGTTTAGTCAATAAAATATAGTGTTATTATAATATATATAATATGGAAATGAACGCTAGCCACTACCCTAATATAGCTCCTTCGGGATCTTCACGATATCCCCACCCAGACGCACCTTCAACTTTTGGTTATAGATATAGTCCCAATAACTTTCCTACATCATCATCATCAGCAGCAGCACAAGGACAAGGACAAGGACAAGGACAAGGACAAGGACAAGGACCATCCCAAGGAACTCGGTCAAAAACACAAGGAAAAGGAGGTAGAAAATCAAGAAAAGGCAGTAGAAAATCAAGAAAAGGAGGAAGGAAATCTAGAAAAGGAGGAAGGAAATCTAGAAAATAAATAAAAATAGTTGATCTTGACCCAATGGTCAAAATCAATCAATAGCTATTCTTCTATTACTGTCTCCTTTGCAATAGTCTTGATGATCTTATTCGTATAACCGTCTGATTCTTCATCATTTGTTAAACCATTCATCGATTCTCCCACGATTTTCAAGAATTGTTCGCTTTTTGTAGATTCGCTATCCGTGTGTTCAGGATTCTCATCTTTCCATTCGCCGATTTGCTTTTGATTTTTATGCGCAACATGGGTTATCATTTTCGACAGCTTTTTCTTGGCTTCATCCTTTGCCCATGCATCTTCGTCTTTTACATACATGGTTTCTCGTTTCACATCGCTACAATGAACCGGTCTTTTATGAACATCCAAGTCCTTTAGATTATTCACGATGATGTGACTAATACCCTTTACGTAACCCTCTTCCCCAACTCTCTCCAGGTCTCTCAAATTAAGTTGCAGAGTATTCACAAAGTCCATAATATTCATTGCATCTTTGCACTTCTCGTTCAAGAAAAAATTCATATTGAATTTGGTTTTGTTGTGGGAATTCGTATTTGTATTCGTATTGTGGCAATTTGTATTGTTATTCATACCATTTTTAAAGACTTCTAATAGAATATTCTTAAAATCGTTCTTTAAAAAATCCAAAAGCGACTCATTCGTAATTGCATTGTTCGATGCGTCTGTTACGAGGGGCGCGGCGACTTTTTCTTTTTTTTCGCAAGTTTTTCGATGCTTCCAGAGTCCCTGACTGTATTTATAAACATTTCCACAATCACACCTATATGATGCCAGCGCTTTTTCAGCGCTTTTGGTACTTTCGACTGCATCCGCCGTACTCTTACCATCCTCCAATGTGCTCTTCTGATGTTTTGCAGTTGTTAAATGTCGCACATAGCTACTCGTCTTACACGTAGAATAGTGACAGGATGCACAAAAGAATTTTTGAGCACTTTTTGGGCACTTTTTTGTATCCATATATAGGATACAGAAAAAAACGTCTAAATCCTTTCCCCCAAAAATCTTAATTTTTTACAATCTCAAACTTTTTACCAAAAATATTTTTTGTTACCATTATGCTCTTGTGCATATTTTGCATGTTTTTTCTTCCAAAAGTAAATTCGACTTTTCATTTTTGGACATTTTTTTTGTCCATTTTTGAAAAGTCGAATTGACTTTCGGGATTTTTTATTCATTTTTTGACATACACTGAAAAACCAGGAACCCAGGAACTTATTTCGATTTTGTTTCGACAACTCATAAGAAGAGAAAAATAAGTATTTCAAATTTAATGAATTCAATCAGCCAAAAAAAATTGAAGCTTTTTTTTTGATTTACTGGTATGGTAAGCATTATTGCAAAACCGAGTTTCAAACTAAAATCATGTCCTACGCAAAGAAGTCCGTTGTAAAGAACCCTATTCTCTGTGGCTTTTGCCGCAAAGCGGGCCGAGTTGTCGAAGCCCAGGAACATTCCTTGAAGAACAAAAATGGCAATGTCTGCTGCCCCTTTTTAGCCAAGGTTACATGCGCTTACTGCGAGAAAACCGGTCACACTACCACTCGATGCGCTGAAAAAATCAAGGCTACGAAGATCGAGCGCGAACTGAACAGATACTGTGATGCCATTAAAAAACAAAAAAAGGCGCCCCAAGAACCCGTCAAGGAGCAAATAAAAAAACCGGCCAATGTCTTTGCATGTTTGTACGAATCTGACGGCGATTCGCCTCGTAGCAGCGCATCCGAAAGACCCTCGTGTTGCTCACCGCGCCAAAAAAAGGCTGCTGCAATGGTATTTAGTGTTGTACCTGCGACTGCGAATCCTACCCCTACTGCGGATGACCCTTATCCGCTCGTTGGTGTCACCAAGGTTATTGCAACCTATTGCGGATACGATTCTGATTCCGAATCCGATGACGATGATGAAGACCCTTATTACGACCTCGAGACCGCAGCCGTTGATCGGGCCGAGAGATGGCGATAGATACCAAATAAAATAATAGTTTCCCAAATTCTTTAAGTTTATATATATTCTAACTAATCAATGAGAGAAAATGGCACTGTCCATTTTTTTCATTGTTTAACCAGTTGATGTAACCCTATCTTCTCTCGAAGGTTACATCTAATTTTTCATTTGATAACCATATATACTGCAATTATAGGGTAAAACCAGAAATGAGTGACAAAACCAGAAATGAGTGACAAAACCAGAAATGAGTGACAAAATGGATGCCCCCCTTTCCCTTGGCTCTTTAAGCCCTTTTCTTATATATTAATCGCCGCGAAAAAAAAACACTTTTATTAATAAGGTTCTTTTACAAATTAAATCATTCTAAAAGCTAACGTTATACACATATATTTTTTTTGGGGGTTTTACTCGTCATCCGAATCGGTCTCGTACTCTTGGAACTCGATCTCGTTCTTCGTTGCGTTCCACACGCCGATCTCGTCCTGGCTCTCCAAATCGTAGATCACATTGTTCGACGACTTCAAATAGGTCTTGCCTTGGAACTCGAACTTTGACACTGCAACGGCTGGTGCCTCCTCCTCTTCATCCTCCTCCTCTTCATCCTCCTCCTCTTCCTCCAACTCTGCATCGCCTGCTGCAACCTTGGCCGCAACCTTGGCCACAACCTTGGTTTCAGCCTTGGGTGCCTTTACAGGCTTTTGCGCTTTCGCTTGTTCCTTGGCTGCCTTTTCCTCAGCCTTGGCCAAGTCCTTCGCGGCCTTTTCTTGAGCCTTGGCTAACTCCTTGGCTGCCTTTTCCTCAGCCTTGGCGGCTTCCTTGGCTTCCTTTTCTTGGAGCTTCGCTAACTCCTTGGCGGCCTTTTCCTCGGCCTTGGCTAACTCCTTGGCGGCCTTTTCCTCAGCCTTGGCGGCTTCCTTGGCGGCCTTTTCCTCAGCCTTGGCGGCTTCCTTGGCGGCCTTTTCTTGAGCCTTGGCTAAGTCCTTGGCGGCTTTCTCTTCGGCCGTCATCTTCTTGTTCTTGCTCTTCTTTGAGCTCGATACCGATTCCGATTCCGATTCCGAGCCCGAAAGGTCGCTCATCGCTTCCGCACTTGCACTGGCGCTTGGCGCTGCCTTTGCCTCTTGCACTAGGGTCGCAAACAAGTCCTCCGTAGCAGATACTTCAACAATCTTGGCCGCCTTCTTGGGGCGTCCGCGACTCTTCTTCTCTCCGCTCGAACTCTCGGTATCCGAAGTGATGGCCTTCTTGGGTCGGCCGCGCTTGCTTTCCTTGGGTGGTTCCGCTGCAAAGTGCGTCTCGGCGTCAAAGACGACACCTAGACGAGCTACTTCGGCTAGCACCTGTTCCTCGGTTAGCTTCAACTTCTTCATTACCTTGACAAATGCAACCGGTGCCTTGCCCTTGGCATCGCGCCACTCGGGGTTTGCGCGGTTGGCGATGATTCCACAGTCTGGCTGACCGTTGGCGTTCTTCGCGGCTTGCTTCGCACACCCTTTGCAGAACTCACCGTCCGCGTTGCACTTTTTCTCGCATTGCGTGTAGAGTCCGCGGTTCGGTTTCACGCCTTGGCAGCATGTCTCACTGATGTATCCGCTGAATGGCAACGGGAATGCTGCCTTCTCCACTTTTTCTTTTTTTTCTTTTTTTGTTACAATTTCCGTGCGAATAGACACTTGGTTTGCACCTAGGCGTTCCATGGCCTCCTCGGCGGAGAATCCATACACCTCGGCGCAATCCATAATTGCTTGGCGAGCCATGTCCAGTGCCATGTTCTCCATTTGCTTCATTGCCTTCTTCGTCACCGTCATTGCCATCTTATTCTCGTTCATCTTCATCATTACGCTCATCTTCAACAATTAATTGCTCTTCTTTGCTTTTCAGCTTACTCATTCCTTATTTCCAAAAAAGTATTTCAATTTTTTTTTTTCTCGTATTTTTTCCTGCTTACTACAAAAAAATTCTTTGTATCAACTTTTAGAAAAAGTTCAGCAAAAACCCTCCTTTTCAACTTTTAGAAAAAGTTGAGCAAAACCTCTTCCTTTCTTCTCACCCAGGAACATTCCTCTACAACTTTTAAAAAAAGTTGAGCAAAAACCCTCTTTATTCAAGTCATTCTTTCGGAATCACTTCAATCTATCTTCTTCTTTTTCCCCCGAAAGGTATTGCTTCTTGAATAGGTTGTTGATTATGATCAGTACGACCATAAGATACGCTTCCTAGTACAGCACGCCCTGCAACATTATATGGAACATTACCATCAACAACAGGCTCAGCATTCGGGATGGCTCTTAGCGTTTCACGAAGTACAACTCCTTCGCGGTGATATGCACCTGGTATTGCATCTCTGTCTTCGCTTTCTTCATAATTTATAAAATCTGGGTTATCATAAGGATGGACATCTTCTTCTGGTAATGTGAGTGTTTCTCGCTTAGTTGCTTCTCTCGAAGCTTTAGGAATTAACCCCTTTTCAAATAATTTACTCGCAATTAATCTTATAATTTTTTTTACATCTACATTCTCCTTATCATCTTCATAAGAATCAAGTACATAGGAAAACACCTCCTTGCCAACTCCATAATCTCTTTCAGTAAGTAAGCTGACTAAAGCTACATTTCTTGCTATAATGGCTATTTCCCATATTTTAGAAATTCTACTATAATCCTCTTCCGATGGTGGAACAGATTGTTCAACAATTGCTCCATTCATTATTAATATGAGTATTATATTCGAAATAATCTTTGCACGTCTTTGCGTAATATTGTACTCCATATCCGGCTCCCTAAAAGCAATAAAAGTATCTAATGGAGTAAAACCACGTTCATACTTTTCATTGATACGCATTTCAAAAGATTCACTGCCAAATCTTTCCTTAAATATCTCAATAGTATCGACGACAGCCGCTTCATTACAGTCTCTTAAAGCAATCATCAACAAGTCAATAAGGTCTATCTCTGTAAGCGTCCCGCCGTTCTGTAATAATAAACTTGCAATATCTTGTTTTCCAAGCGCGATTGCAAAAATCATTGGAGTTGCGAAAATCATTGGAGTTACACCGTCTCTTTCATCAATAAGTTTTCTTTCATTGATCACCCTTGCGACATCTTCTTTATTTCTTGTATTCAAATTTCTGATAATATCTTTAACTTCTTCGAAATTACCATTTTCTACCGCCCGTATTAATGCTTGGGATCCTCCGCGTTGTTTTCTACTCCTCCTTCTATTTAATCGCTTATATTTTTTTGTTCTTTTCATATTATTATTAAATTATATTATAAAATTTTTACAAGTTTTATTGCATTCCTTTCATCATATTAAGACCTATAACACCGGTCGGCTTGGGCGGTTTTTTTAAAATAATTTGTCTTATCATCCGTCTTCTAGGTTTTATAGACTCGTGTTTTATATTCAGCGATACTTGTTCTCCGCACAATATTTTGGATCTTATTTGCATTCTTTGTTCCATACATTTTTGGCAATAGCATCCATTATCTAAGTAATGATCCTTTTGAATTTCATTCATATATTTGTTTTCTCTCGAAATATTTGTATATAATATATACTCTTCTTTTGTATAGGACACAACACTACTAGTACTCTTTTTTTTCCATCGCTCTACATATTGACTCTGTTCTTCTTTCGTATTATAATAAGTAAATGCCCTATTATTTCTTATATCCTCTAAAAAATTTTCTGGCACTACATATTGTTCAATAAATCGTTTAAAAATGTTTTTTACCGATTTCTCCGATGTTTCATAATCACGAACAATTCTGATATTTCGTATTTTTAATACATCTTTTAATATGTCTGACCAATAAGTATCCGAATCAGAGAGTCTCAATTTAATATATTGAATATTTCCATGTTTAATAATACCGTATTTTTTTTCAAAATCAAATGTTTGTGGATAAGGAATATGATATTCATTTCTAAAATAATCATAATTTGCCAAATGGGGCATAATCATATTAAATCGATGGATCAATTTTTCAATAGGATAGGATTCAATTTTCTCCACTACATTGTTGAAATGAAACTTTTCCAATTTCTCAAAAAAAATAGAAATTTTGTGTTCAATGGGAAGACGATAAATATCAATCACATATATATTTTTTCCTAAAGAACTATTGTGCTTTATTAAATCATTTATGCTTACATCAATATCATATAATGTTTTTACTACATCTTCATTATGTAAATGCAATACAGTATATTTTTCACATGCGAACAATCGAAGCGAAGATACCAAAGAAGTAGATCCTACTTTGGGCGGACAATAAACAAAAATAAGATTGCGATCCTTTTCTTCATTTGAATTGTCCTTAATTAGGAGTCTTTCATTTGCACAACGTAACTTTTCTTCCATACACTATATATTCAAAATCAATGCAACTATTTTACTTATCTAAATATCAACATATGAGAATTTTTATCTTGATATTACATTTTTACGTTTGACCTACAAGTGACCATTCCTTGTCAGATCTTGGTCCTGCACCTCTAGGGCCTCTTGGACCTCTATTTCTTGGATCTCTTTGCACTCTTTCTCTTGGCGCCGATCTAGTGGAATGTTGTTCTTCTTCTGACTTGTAAGAAAAACGTCCCTGCTTAAAATCACGGCGAGTTTCGCACATCAACATGCCTCCATTGATACCAGAGACATTCTTTGCTTGTACGGCATGTACCTTTCCAGGCGTATTATCTAGGTAAAATTGCACATATTCACCCTGAACCAAATAACGATATTGTTCTTGGCTTACATTGATTCCGGAGTGATGAACAAAAATCTCATTTCCTGACTGAGAACCATCTGTAACAGATATGAAACCATATCCTGCCTTATTATTAAACCACTTAACTCGTCCCAACAATTGAACCTCGGATGAAGGTGTTTCGCTCGTTTGTTCGCAAGACATTTTTGCTATATACTACAAGGTGTATTGCCTTTATATTGTTTCTTATTACATTTCAAAATCCCAATCATTATACAATCCGCCTTCTCTAGTATCGATTTTCATATTCGATTTTATAGTTTCATTAAAAAGAAAAGAATAATACTTAATTTTATCTAGTTTTTCTATAATAGAAATAGTGGGATGTTCCAATGTTTTTAAAAGCGCCATTCTTTTAAAAGAAATTTCAATATGATATAATTTCTCTTTTTCTTTTTCTTTTTCTTTCTCTAAGGTTTGATTATATCGATTATCATAACCTTCACTTACTTTTATAATATTCGTATCTGTAGTTATTATATTTGTATCAGTATTTTCATTTATAATTGCATTTATATTTGTAATTTTATTTGTATATTTATTTATAAAAACATTTGAGCTTCCGATAAAAAAATAATACAATAAAAACATATATAATAAACATACAATAATTTTATACCTTAGTTATCGTGAAAGCATTTGGGCTTATTAAAATACTATCGATATTTTCATATTTTATTGTATAATCATATTGTAATGGTAGATGTCCATTTGCTGGATCATATAATTGTACCTTTAGCTCTTCATCAGAAATTGAGGTTATGATACATCTTTTTATCTGTCCAACCATACTTGCATATATATGCCAACCTTGAAGCAAAATGGATTTGTAAGATGCCTTGTCGAATTTTACAAAATATTGTACCTCAAATCCATATTGCGGTATCTTTGGTATCTTCAATTCAACATTTCTTCTAATCATTTTGCCTTGATATGATTGATCTCCAATCTTATCCAAAATTGTTACGATATCACCCGGCTGAAATGACACATTACTTGTCTCTGACATGTTTAGTATGTTGCATATTTCTATTCTTTATATAACCGATTCAATTTTATTATAATCTGGTTTCTTTTCAAATTGCAGACCTCTACAATACGATAAAAGATTTGCAACAGGTGGTTCCGAAAATGCCAGCTTTTTGTCAAGGACCTCTACCGCACTATCGTGATTCCACGAAATCGAATTTTCTTTAAGTAGAAATATTAATATATATAATAACGATTCCAAGTCATCGCGGCGGCTTGCCTCGAACCCTTGCTGAACATTCACGCTGGAAAAATTAACGCTTCCTATTAAGCTCTTTCCTTTTTTAAATGGAATATGCTCTCCTTTTTCATTTATATATTGTTTTGAAAGACCGAAATCGATCAGATAAATTGTATTATTATCATATAAAAAATTATCCGGTTTTAGATCACGATGCAAAAATCCTTTTGAATGGACAAACTCTATAATCTCCGTCATTTTTTTGAAGAGGAATGGAACCTGTTCGAGAGAAAAGATGGTTGAATGCAATGTGTTACCCAAAAACGGAAGCACTAAAAAATTGTATTCTTCAGTTGAACCATAATACTTTATTTTAGGAATTCCTGGATGTCCTTTTAGAGATTCGTATATTTGCGCTTCTCTCTTTAGCATATTCGAATTTTTTGTTTCTATTTTAATGACGACCTGTTTTTTTGTTATAACACTTTCTCCCAAAAATACGGATGAAAAAGATCCTGATCCTAGACTTTCTAGTAATTTATATTTTTTAGAAAGAGTTGTCATTACATAATTATAAGCATTTTTATTTAAAGTATTATATTTAAAGTATTATATTTAAAGTATTATATTATATTATATTTATACACAATGAAAATTTTATATGGATTGTTTGAAAATAATATAGATGTTAGTGAAATATGTTATAATCAGTTGATGAAAAATTCAATTATTACCATTCCGTCTCGCGATAATTCAAGAGCTGCTTATTTTTCAGATCCTATCTTTGGTACATTAAAAAAAATAATTATAATAGATAATGAAGGAAATACTAGAGAATACGATGATACTCTTTGTGTTCAAATAAATACGATAACAAATGAAATAACTGTAACCGATGTTGAAAACTTTATTAATAATAAAATTAATCATTTACATTCGACCTTAAAAATAAATTATGGTCACTTTTATGAAGAATTACCGGAACAGAAAATGGCGGTTAAGTATCTAACTGGAAATGAAAAAGTACTTGAGATTGGAGGAAATATTGGGAGAAATTCCTTGATTATTTCCAGCATTCTTTGCAGTAATAATTTTGTAACATTAGAATCTGATATTAATATAGCAAATCAATTGCTCGAAAATCGAAATATAAATAATATGAATTTTCACATAGAATCATCGGCGTTATCAAAACGCAAGTTGATTCAGCGAGGTTGGGATACAATTGCAAGTGATACTTTACTAGACGGTTACTCTCCTGTAAATACTATTACATATGATGAATTAGTATCAAAATATAATATTAATTTTGATACATTAGTGTTAGATTGCGAAGGAGCATTTTATTATATTTTGATGGATATGCCCGAAATATTAAATAATATTAATTTAATTATCATGGAAAATGATTATTGGGATATTGAAAAGAAAAACTTTATTGATAACATTTTAAAATCTAATAATTTTTATGTAGAATATTCCGAATCTGGTGGATGGGGACCTTGTTACAATAACTTCTTTGAAGTGTGGAAAAAAAGATAAATAATTCGACATTTAATAAAGATTTTAATTATATGTCAAAATTTTAATTATTATAATATATATATTTTACAATGTCAATTGGAAAATATACATATGGAACTCCGATAATACATTGGAAAAATGATGACGCAAAATTAATTATAGGAAATTTTTGTTCAATCGCAGGAAATGTAAATATATATTTAGGTGGTAATCATAATACTTATTGGGTTACAACATATCCATTTGGTCATATACATCAAAATATATTTAATAACTTTAATGGTATAGGATGTCCATCAACAAAAGGTGATGTAATTATTGGTAATGATATATGGATTGGAGATAATGTAACAATTATGTCCGGCATTACTATTGGTGATGGAGCTGTAATCGCTAATAACAGTCATGTTGTTAAAAATGTAGAACCATATACTTTAGTTGGAGGTAATCCAGCAAAATTTATTAAATACAGATTTACTCCAGAACAAATAGAAAAATTGTTAGAAATTAAATGGTGGTATTGGGATGATGAAAAAATAAATAAATTTACATCGTTATTATGTAATAATAAGATTGACGAATTTATAAAATCGGCATTTGAAATGTAATAATTATAAAAAATTATGATATAAATATAATTATTATTTTCTCAAGTTAGATCTCCATAAAATTAACACTTTTTTCTTGTTTGTAATCCATCATTATTTATTGTCATTTCTAATAATCCGACATTATTTATAATTTCATCACGAATAAGTATATCTTTTTCAAGATGTTCGATATCTACTCTTTTCCATACACAGACAAAATCATTCCATACTTCTCCTAAGATATTGAATGTTTCTATAACTTTTACTGGATAAATGGGCTCATTTGATATTTGCTTGCCAGACCAGTACGCCAATGCCTGTCCCGCATCCGAGTAAAATCTCCAATTGTCACCAGGATAACAATGGTATGGGCCCGAGGTAGGAGCATTTATATAAATATAACCTGTCATTTTTATAATTCTAGTCATCTCTTTAAAAGTTAGCCAAAAACATGGATCATGTTCAAAACAAGATGTGGATACTATTAAATCTACTGATCCATCTTCAAATGGTAACTTTTCACCTGGAGGTATAACTATATCAACAGATGGATCCGACTCCATATCAACGCAGACATATTTCATACCTTTTTCTTCAAAAAAAGAACGCAATGAACCATTTACATTTCTCCCCCCCAAATCAACAACCAACCCTTTTTCAAATCCATACGCTTCTGAAAACGCTTTTCCAGATCTCAATGATGTATCGTGCATATTTATTACTATTTTAATTCTATCTAAATAGTAATATAAATATAGAATTATACTCTTTTTGAATAAGTAGGATCAAATAAAATTGATGTTATAAACTATACACAATTCAGTTAAAGCCTTATTCCGTGTATAATACAAATGGTGAAACTTTGTTCAAACGATTATCCAAAAGAAAGCGATAAAACATACGCAGACTATTTTGAAAAATACTCTTTTCCGTTGAGTAGTTTTCAAAAATATGCCATCGAGGCGATTGTGGAAGGACACGATGTTCTTGTTTGTGCGCCAACTGGTTCTGGGAAGACGCTGCCAGCCGATTTTGCAATTGACTATTTTGTTAAGAAGGGAAAGCGTGTTATCTATACATCTCCCATTAAAGCGCTGTCCAATAATAAGTATTATGAATTTTCTCAAAAATACCCCGATATTTCCTTTGGAGTTCTTACAGGAGACATTAAGTTTAACCCTGATGCAAATGTTCTTTTAATGACCACGGAAATTCTGCAAAACACTTTGTATCGAAAGAAACAAAATCAAAATCTTGGTGCAGAAAATAAATCATTATTACTTTTTGAAATGGATTTTGAAGACGAGCTGGGATGTATTATTCACGATGAGATCCATTTCATCAATGATGCGGAACGCGGCAAGGTATGGGAAGAATGTCTAATGATGACTCCACCAAAAATTCAAATGGTTCTATTATCAGCCACACTAGATGGCCCGGAGAAATTTGCACATTGGATTGAAAATCGTCACGGAACCAATTCTAATTTTGGAAAACAGGTTTATTTGGCTTCATCGAATGTTAGGCCGGTTCCTTTAACACATTACTCTTTTATTACAACAAATCAAGGTCTTTTCAAGGCAATAAAAGACAAAGACTTGGAAAAAAAGATTAAAGAGGTTATCAATAAACCGATTTTGTTACAGTCATCAAAAGGCGAATTTAATGAGCCCAATTATCATCTTGTTAAAAAATATTTACAATTAATGGAACAAAAACAGATTTTTGTGAAGCGATCTCATGTAATCAATCAGCTATGTAAGTATCTCGTAGAAAATAATATGCTTCCAGCAGTTTGTTTTATTTTATCGAGGAAACAGATTGAAATTGCTGCAAAAGAGGTTACTATACCTTTACTGGAAGATGATTCCAAAGTAGGTTATACTATTAAAAGAGAATGCGAAGAAATTTTGCGATCTAAATTATCTAATTTTCAAGAGTATTTGGATTTGCCCGAGTATATTTCCCTGGTCGGACTTTTAGAAAAGGGTATTGGTATGCATCATAGTGGATTAATTCCTATTTTCAGAGAAATTGTCGAAATTCTTTTCATGAAAGGGTACATTAAACTGCTCTTTGCAACAGAGACGATTGCAGTGGGTATTAATACACCTACAAAGACGGTAATTTTTACGGATGTAAGAAAATTTGACGGCTCAACAAATCGTATGCTTTTGCCTCACGAATTTGTGCAAGCATCTGGACGCGCTGGTCGCAGAGGTCTTGATACAGTCGGTCACGTCATTCATTTGAATAATTTATTCAGGAATGTAGAACTTACCGAATACAAGATAATGATGCAAGGTAAGCCGCAAAAACTTGTATCAAAATTCAAGGTCTCTTACAACTTGCTTCTAAATTTGATTCATATTAATGACCAAGATTATACACAATTTTGCAAAAAATCCATGGCGCAAGAAGATATTTCGCAGCATCTGGGATGCATTTATCAGCAATATACTGCGGTTGAGAAAGAAGTTCAACAAGTTGAATCTTCTCTAGAGTATTTAAACACACCGCAAGAGATTTTGCAGAGATTTATTGATTTAGAAATGCAACAAAAGAGCGCAGTAAATAAAAAGAGAAAAGAAATCGATAAGGAATTGCAACAAATTTTAATAGACAATAAATTTGTACAACGTGACAAGCTTTCTATTATAAAGCTGAATGAAAAAAAAACAGAGTTACATGAGATTCAAGATCAGTATGATAGAACTGATCGATATTTATTGAACCAAATACATCTTGTTCTCAAAAAATTGGAACAAAATGGATTTGTTGGGAAACGGATTGAAGATGAAGAAATAAAAGAAACAACCGAAAAAACAGTTGAATACAATTTATTGAATCCAGGTAAAATAGCAGCACATATTCGCGAAGTACATTGTTTAACTTTTGCAAAAATGTTAGAATCAAATGAGTTTGATAATGTAACTTCTACACAGATTGCCACTATTTTGAGCTGTTTCACAAATGTAACTGTTGCGGATGATCTAGTAAGTATTACACCTAATACGCAAGACCAAAAAATAAAATCTATTATAAAAAAAATCAAATCGCTATTTGACGAGTATCAAACCTTTGAACTAGAACACTATCTAGAAACAGGCGTCGATTATTCTATGCACTACGATTTACTACAATACATTGAACAATGGTTTGAAGCCGAATCAGCACAAGAATGCAAGCGAATTTTGCAAAATTTGGAGCATGAAAAGGGTATTTTCCTTGGCGAATTTGTCAAAGCTATTCTAAAAATCAACAATATTTCATCTGAATTAGAAAAAGTGGCAGAGCAAATGGGAAATATGGAACTTCTTTCGAAACTAAAAGAGATTCCTACAAAAACTCTGAAATTCGTTGCAACAAATCAATCTTTATATATATAATTTTTGTAACTTAAAGCCGTGACTGACGAACAAATGACAGAATAACTACTTCAGGGTTTTGTATCTATTTCGATAACATTGCAGAAATATTACTTTGCAAGTTGGTTTCTCAGTCATGTGTAAATAATGCATGTTTTTTCTTCCAAAAGTAAACTGGGCAAGTGAAAAATGGACAAAAAAAATGTCCAAAAAAATGTCCAGTACTTTTTTTTCAGTAAAAGGAATATGCAAAATTGACATCCGCTACATAATGCTTTGAGAAATTTTTCACAGTTTAAAAATTTGTGACTGTAATTTTTTACATAAATTTTGAAAAGCATTTAAGAATATTTTCTCTTGGCAACTTAATGGCAACTTTTGGCAACCAGTTTGCGACAAAAAGTCGCAAAGAAAATCATTGCGAATTTTGTGACTATACAACGGCCAATAAATATGACTTCGCGAAACATCTTTCAACCGTAAAACACAAATTTGCGATTTTGGCAACCAATCGGCAACCTTTGGCAACCGAAATTGCGATTTCTTGCGATAAATCGCAAGATGGTTTATGCAAACAAAATGTGAAATTGTGTCAATATTGTTGTGACGACTGTGGCCGAAAATACAAGGATAAATCGGGTTTATGGAAACATAAAAAAAAATGTATTAAAAAATATACACCATCTCAGATCGAAGAAAATATGCAAATGATCATAAAACATCATGATAATGATGAATTCGAAATCAAGTTTGATAACAATGAATTGATCAAAGAATTGATGAAACAAAACCAAGAATTTAAGAGCATGCTAGTGGAGCAAAATAACAAACTAATGGATCTAGCCAAAGAAGGAAAATATATTACCAATAACAATACAACAAACAATCACTTTAATTTACATTTTTTTTTACACGAGAAATGCAAAGATGCGATAAATATTATGGATTTTGTAAAATCTTTGCAATTACAGTTGAAAGATTTGGAAACAACCGGTCGCTTGGGATATGTCGAAGGCATCACAAAAATATTTATCAAAGGTTTGCAGGACCTAGATATTTGTAAAAGACCGATTCATTGCAGCGACTTGAAGAGAGAAACTATTTATGTGAAGGATATGGATACCTGGGAAAAAGACAATGAGAAACAAAAAATGAAATTTGCTATCAAACATATTGCACACAAAAATGTATTGAAAATATCAGAATGGCAGGAAGAAAATCCAGAATATAAAAATGGAGAATCCACTGTCAGCGAAGAATATATGAAAATTGTGAGTCAATCTATGGGCGGTTTTACAGATGAGGAAGATGAAGAAAATATGAATAAAATTATTAGAAATGTTAGCAAAGAAATCGTTATTGATAAAACTTCTTAAAAAATTTAAAAATATAAAATTATATATATGGATGTTTCAAAAACAAATATTAAAAAATCATTCAAGAGAACATTTGTTGTTCTGATTTTTAGTGCAATTATTACCTTTTGCGCTATCTACTATTTTTCAATTTTTCAAACAAAACAATTCGAACTATCTTATCTTTAGAAACAGCCATTTGTCTAGTAGCTGCATTTTATTATTATATTTTTATGCAAAGAATTAATTCTGAGCAAAATATTAATTGGACAGCTTTAACGCAGATTCGTTATGCTGATTGGATTTTTACGACCCCAATGATGTTGATTTCCTTATCTCATTTATTGTCCATGAATTCTGATACGGTTGTTAAGTTCGGTACAACTGCTTCTATTGTCGTTTTGAATTATATCATGTTGGGATGTGGCTATTTGGGAGAAATGACGAATATATCTCATACCTGGACAATGATTTTAGGATTTATACCCTTTTTCATCATGTTTTATTTGATTTTTAAAAATTATGTTAAAAATAGTAACGTAAATATGTTAATATTTGGTGTTTATATTATCATTTGGTCATTTTATGGAATTGTTTATCTTTTCCCACAAGAAGAGAAAAATTTGATTACAAATATATTGGATATGATTGCAAAAGGCATTATTGGCTTGTTGATTGTTTTATATTTTTTAATGAAAAAGTATATGTAATATAGATATTTTTAAACCTTTATAGAAGATATTTTATATTTTATATTTATATATAATATATAATAATGGCAATAAAAAATATATCATTTAAAAACTTGTTGCTCTTCGCGTTAGGATTTATCCTTGTACTTTTTATTATTTATGCGATAATTTCCTGGTTTAATAATAATTCTAATGCAATGGTGAAATGCAATATGAAATTTGGTTTGTGTCCAGCGGCAAAGTGCGTTCCAACACCATACGACGATTCAAAAGCTTTCTGTATGTGTGATGTCGTAACAGGAACAAATTATAGTGTTGGTAACAATGATTGCGAAAAAATCAAGCCATATACTTCGAAATCCGGCCAAGAGATTATTTTTTCCGATTTTAGCCCAATTATTACCAAAATGGGTTACCATATGACAAGTTGTCCGCCAAAAGCGACTAATATGAATTGTATGAATAAAGTTTGTTCAGTTGATCCTAATAATCCAGCAAAAGCTATTTGCATTTGTGATAAGTTGGATAATCAAGGTTTGGATTGGGTAACCTTTAATAAAAAAGGAGCCAAAAAAACATGCAATTATCAATCAGGAGCATCTAAACAGGGGTACCTAAGTATGAATGCATTTATCAAACAAAATCCATAAATTTTATAAAAGCTGAAGACGAATTTTCTTTTTAAATTTTTCCTCATCGTGGAATAGATATAATTTATATTTCTTTGAAGCGAAGTTGTCAAAATCATCACGAATGGTTACTCTAGAGGTTAATTTTAATTCTGGCAAATAAATAATATATTGATACAACCCATCATTTCGCACAATTTTATCAAATGCATAGCCAACATATTCTTTTTCCATAATACCAGGAGTTTCTACACAATAGTTTAAAAGAGAACAGTCATTTTGAATACGTCTTATAGATCGCATAGTGGTGTTAATATAGTCTAATTCAGATAACCATCGATTGTAAAATTCACCAGCTTCGCGCGATAGAGTAATAAGACCAAAGACTTGTTGAAATTTTATAATATTCAATAAATCTACAATCCGACGAATAGGAGAAGTAATATGAATATAAGCATCCACATTCAATAAATCGTGGTTTATGGTTCCGCCTTTTACAATTTTACTCGCATCAATATAATGACCTGCCGCACTGTTCCATATTTTCATGAAATTTTGTACGTCTTCTGGCAAATGATCCGGAACTGTAATATCATGTTTTAAAATAGCCATTCTAAATATTCCAGAATTTATTTTAAAGAGCTCTTTAGCCGTGTGATAATTCATAAAAATCATCAAGTAACTAACGAGATCATGGCTTTTTGAAACACCGTTAAAATATTTATACTTCTTTGACAACAATTTACCTGTTTCTAACAGTGTAATATACGTTTTATCTTTTAATAAACTATCTTCTTCGTAACAAAAGTTTTTAGACACACGAATTTTACAATTAACATATTTAATATCCTGAATTTCAGCATTTGCATTCAAAGTAATATCCATAACAAATGCAAAACGCGTTGATCCTGATTGCAAACTGCATAAACAATCGGATAAAATAGTTGGCAACATGGGTCGTTTTCTATCCGGCAAGTAAATAGTGGATATTCTTCTTGAAAAAGAATCCCATAATTTCAATGCATCTAGCCATATACTGACATTTGCAATGTAGATACTTAAAAGCTTTTCTCCATCACTATTTTCCAGATGTTTTATACTAAAAGCATCATCAAAGTCGAGACTTTTTGGCGGATCTATGGAAAATATATACCAAGAAGTTCTGTCCTCTATTTCTGGATGTTTTTTACAGATAGTATCAATAAAAGAGTCATGTGATACATGCAGTAAAGCCTTTGATGCATCTCTTGTAAATTTCTGAATGGAAGTATTCAAGCTTTTACAATACAATTGATATTCATAAAAATTATCCAATACATCCACTGGACCAATCAATTGGGAGATTTGACCAGTAGGATGTTTGTCTAGCCATTCTACGTAATTAATAGTAACATATTGATTATGAAATACTTTGGAGAATCCGACATGTTTCATTTCATATGGAACCAAAAAGGTCGGCAAACGCATGTCATCTGGCGCGCATTTATATAATAATTTTCCCTGTTTTCCTGTTGCTAATTTTGCACGTCCATATGTTTTTTGATCTTTCAAAATCAAAACTGCAGGAATTTGATTTCGAATAGTAGAATGTAAAATAACGGGTCGGTCTTTTTCCATAATAAATGTATCGCCGGTAAGCATTTTGCTTGTAGCTGGGTGAATATCTGGTAAATCAATTTCTTCCAAACTAGTCGCGTGTAAGAATTTCCATTTTGTATAACTTCGGTCCTCAATATGAACCTTATATTGTGTCATGCGCTTTATTATTTTACATATTATTTATTTTTTAATATGTAATCAATTTTTAATCTTCTTTTACAATTAAAGGAATAGATATTTCTTCTAGTGGATGCGTTGCCGGTTGTAAAGGAGGTAATTCATTTTCAAGAGGAATACTAGATAATTCACCTATATTCGTAACACCTGTTTCACCTACTTTCTCTCCTACTTTCTCTCCTACTTTCTCTTCTATTTTCTCTCCAAACTCTGTATCTGGTCCATACTTTTTAACAATCCTGTGTTGAACATTTTGCATTTGCAAAAATCGCATACCAATATGAGGAGAAATAGCGATAGTATTCATATATGTTTGATATTTAAAGGAGACTAATGTGGCGTCTTGCTTATATCGTATGCTATACCACCAGTAAGCCGGAATATGAATCATTTTTCCTGCAGGCAATAAAACATCCATAAATTTAATTTTATCAAAATCTGATTGAAATGATTCCTGAACGGACCAAGGATTTATAGGCGATCGAAATTCAAAATTATCGTAATCCTCTACAGAATGAAGATACTTGGAATATTTTGGAGGGACTAATTTTATTTCAACTTCGCCGGATGTAACATAAAAATAATTTCGATAATTTACTTCGTAGCGAAATGGCGTTACAGATTTTTCCGATCCGGTGCAAAAATCGTACTCACAATGACTTGTTAAATTAGGACGAATAAAATCATCTTCAGATTGAAACAATTTTATAAGACCCGCCTCTTGAATAAATTCTTTATTTGACTCAGTTATATAAGATCCAGTCTTATCTTCATCAAATAGTTTAAATGCAGAAAGCACTCGCAATGGAACATATATTTCATTATGGTAGTCTTCTTCTTTTGTATTTCGTATTTTGATTTCAAAAGCATAATAGTTATCGAGTATATATTGTTTTTTACAATGTTTTGCAAGAGAAAGAGAATCACTGAAAAAATTCATAATAACCGGCTGCCGTAAATGACAAACTTCTTCTAATTTATCTTTTGATCCATTTTCTAGCTCATAAACTTCCAAATGACTACTTGTTTTTAAATGAAATTGCACATGAAGATACATAAATAAAACAATGCAAAAAATACAAAATCCGATAATATATTTCAACATATACTTAATAAAAATTAACACTAGTTTTTAAGCATTTAAACTCACTTATTATTTTGTTTTATCTTTATCTTTACTATTCTATCTTTGGTGCTATAAAAAATAATACTTGACTTCCAGACCCCAAATCATATTTAATTTTCATAGGAAACTCTGCACTGATGGCAAATTGAATTTCGGAGGATAACTTGGTAGTCATGCACATTTTTGATAAATAGGTTAAACTGTAAGAAGTATGGATAGAATCGCCAATGGCGTATTCCGATAAATCGTTCATTGGTATAGTAACTTGCATTTCTCCACTAATATCTTTTGAACAAAGTACAATCGTTTCTTCATTACAATCAATGTGTATTATTTCTCCAAAAATAAGAAGCTGTGATAACATGTCGGACATTTTTTTCGCATAGATGGAAAATTCTGCATCATATTCAACGCTGGGTATATCTAATAAAATGTGTTCTATATCCACCAAAGGAATCGTAAAGGATGTATTAAAATCCCCTTTATTTTCTTCTGTAATAAAATCTATATTACATTGGTCCGAGTCTGTTTCATAAGATATATGAATCGAATGATGTTCTTTGTTCATGGAAAGAATATTAGAGAAAATTTGTGCATTTACACTAATTTCCTCGCCAGCTGATTCATACAAATCGAACCAACTAGAATGCAATTTAATTTCAAAAAGACAAATATGGGATTTATCCATTCCTTGTATGTATAATTCTTCTGTTCTAAATGTGATATGTACAACAGAGGTACATGATTTTATGAGGAGAAAAATAGAAGAAAAAATATCTTTTTTATTTTTATCTGAAAATGACAATTTCATAATATAATATATAAATATGTGTAATTTCTTTATACATATTTTGTTATTTGTTATTATTGAAGTATTACCGCAAACATATAATCGATTCTTTTTACAGAATCGGATGGATAAATTGGCTTTTTAGGTCCAACTTTTTTGACATTGGTTTTGTTATCAGGCCGAAAGTCCCATGGAATTTCTCCTTCTTCCCAATTTGGTTCATTAAAATCGGGACAAACAATTCTTTTTTCTGATTTGACAATAGGTATAATATTTTTTGATAGATGAATTTTATTCACTACTTTATTTAGTAGATGAATTTGGAAAAAGGCCCGACATACGAATAATACGGTAAATAAAAGCATAAAATGGGTCATCTCCAGTATTCTTATTTTTTGTCTTTAAGTAAGAAAAATATAGTAGTTTCAATTTTATTCATTAAGTTCTTTTTGAACAATCTCTTTGAGATTCAAGAGAATGGATTCTGTTCCTGGTAAAACAGTTTCCGAATCCTCTTGGTCTTCTTCGTCTTCGTCTTCGTCTTCGCCGTCATCTTCACCTTCGTCTTCATTCATGAACATAAGCCCACTTTGTTGTTCTCTTCCCGAGAAAACAAAAGATTCTAATAATTTCTGATTTGTTTGCATTGTAAAAGATTGTAATTGCAATAATAAACCCTTAAGTTCGACAACGTCATTCTTTATACTTTGAACCTCTTCAGAAAGTTGATCAGTAGAATCGCTATTCACAACATTTGTTGTTACTGTTTTTGTAGTCAATAATTTATGACCACGTTCTAATGCATCTAATCTTGAAATAATACTGTTGAAAACACCTTCTTCCACTATTCTAGAATCTTCATTTAGTGTGGGATTTTCACTTTCCATCTTTTGTATAAACGTTTCCACTCGACCAAGACGAATGGTTATTAAGCTAACTGCATTTTGAATGGTCATTTGCTTGGGCGCTGTTGGTACGCCATTAGGCAGAGGCACAGGCATAGGAATTTGTTGTTGGTATTGTTGTTGTTGTTGAACAGGTCTTGCCATTCCTCGCCCAGGTTGCATAGGAGGTTGCATTTCGGGACCACCTCCGGCACGTCTATTTCTAGCAGCAGCATTTGCTCGATTACCACTCATTGTATTTCTTATATATATTGTTTCCTAAAGTTGAACGCATTAATACATTTCTTCCTTTCTATCTTTCTACATTGCCCTTTTTTTAAATCGATAATTAGGGTTTCTACGGCGATAAGTTTTCTTTTTATATTGAATTCTCCTTTTATTTTTTTTTGTTATTTTTTTCGATCCTGCTTTAAATTTTCTATGGGAATAAACATAATGTTTATATATATTTTTCAACATTTGTATATTTTGTTTATCTCTATGTGATTGTAGAAAAGGCATTTTTTTTCGAATTTTTTCTATTATTTCATCTTTTGATAAGGTTTGATCTACACCGCAAAATTCTGCAATTTTTTTGAAAAATTCGGGAGAACTTGTCAATCTATTATTTTCTTCTGGCTGTGCAAAACAATAAAAAGGTAATAATGACATATTGGGTTTGACATCATTTTCAATAGGATAATCAGGTAAAACCTGATTGCCGCCTTTATTCAATATGTCCATACATAAATATTCCATCGGAACAGGATCATGAAATACAGCTTCATTCATTCTATGGTAATTAACTTCATCTTCATTTTCGGGTAAAGATGCATTTTCTTTTATTTTTTTTACGGCCTGTTCTAAATTCCATGGAAAATATGTATTATTTTCTGTTATAAATCCGTTATTATCACTAACATTTATGTGATAATCAAATTGCTTGAGTAAATTTCTTGAAAATATTAAAATATTTTTACCATAAAATAATTTTTCCGTTAAACGATTATCCTTTGTGATTAATGTAAAATAAACACCTGGATATTGATCTGTTCCGCTTGCCTGTAGTTCAGTCCAAATCAGATTTCCATTTTCATCTTTATATCCATCTTTTGTTATATGAACCAAATATAAAATATCTTCTGGTATTTGTATTATATCTTTCATTATATATTATAGATCAAATAAAAAATGAAAAATGAAAAATGAAAAATATGATATCATACTTACTTGTACGTGTCCATATCAAATATGGGATTTACAATACAAAAATTACAGAATAGCAATTTATGATGAATCTTGTGATGTGTAACTAGGAGATCACTATGTTCCAAATAAGCAGCTGTTCCGTAAATATAAATAATAAAAAAGTGCTCAAAAAAATTCATTTTTACAAAAAATAATGGTATGCTTAAAGAGGAAATCAGGAAAAAGGCATCTGTTCTTGTCATATAAAATGTATCAAATGGATAAACTTCTATATTTGTATGATGCATAGAATGAATCATTTTATAATATTGTTTTGTATGAACCCATCTATGATAAATATAATAGAAAAATTCGACTATTACAGAATATCTTAACATATTATCCAAATTTTGATAGATTGTATGTGGTTTATCGTCCATAAGCGTGCCAACAAAGAAAGATCCAACTATAATGGATTGTGCGACGACTGTAGTACTTGAAAGCGCAACTTGTTTAATATGAGTATAAAATTGTTCGGTATTATGATTCGGATTGAAAAAAGGCCTCTTATTAAAATAACAAAGTAAAAAGGCTGTTATGGAAGACGCAGAAAAAGCACCCAATACAATTTTTGCGGTTAAAACTAAATCCATAATAATATTGTATATTTATATTTATATTTATATTTATGTTTATGCAGTATTTTGCAATAGCAAAACACTTTTCATATTTAGCATTTCAAAAAAAATTGAAATGCTAAAGTTGCATGTAAAAAAAGTAGAACAAAATCAAGGAAGCTTTTTAAAAGATGAGTCACGCAATTACTATTAACGAGTCTATTCGCCAAATGGACAAGGGGCAGGATCAAACATTTTCAGGAACATTTGTGGATGCCGAAACTGGCGAATCCGGAAAATATGGCTTTGTTGCAGACGGACATGGCAAAAATCAATGTATAGACTGTCTTCGCGCTATACCGCGAGAGACCTTGGATGGGATTATTGGTACAGCTGCTCCTGTGGAAAATTTGGCACAGTATGTAAATGAATATGGATATGTGACAAATATTAATAGTTCTGGCGCCACAATGTGTTTGGTAAAAGTATATTCAGATCGCATTGTCATTATCAATTGTGGTGATTCACAAGCGGCGGTATATAAAAATGGTGAATTGGTCTTCTTGTCCGAAGAACATAATTGTGAAAATGAAAAAGAGCGCAAACGAATAGAAAAAAAAGGAGTAACATACGAAGACTCAGGCAATTTTGAAATTGTAAGTGAAATAAAAATGGTTGGAGTTACATCAAAGTATGCTATCTTTCCACCGCATCTCAAGTTGGCAAGCACCCAGGCACTTGGTCATAATGGTCGCACAGGACTCGCTCCAGATGTAACGGTGGTTCCTTTTAAACCAGATGATAAGGTTCATGTCGTAATTGGCTCGGATGGATTGTGGGATATGATTCTGAAACAAAATGTAGAGGAAATGAATTCATTCACCAGTAAAACAAGTGCGGAACTTGTCGAATTTGCAGTGGGACGATGGTTGCAGCCATGGAACATGCATCTAGATAAAATTACCGAGGTTCATGTATTGAGCCGTTTTCAACCCAAACATTGCGACGACATATGTGTTATAAAAATAGATGTTTTACCAGTGGAAGTTCAAGTGAAAGAAGTTGAAGTGAAAGCAGGAGCAGAAGAAGTGAAAGCAGGAGCAGAAGAAGTGGAAGCAGCAACAGAAGAAGTGGAAGCAGCAGGAGCAGCGGGACCACAACCACTAAATAATACTAATATTTTCGAGCCCTTTCCTATTATTATAAATAACATTCAAAATACCCTCCGTCCTCCGGAATAAGTATCTTATAAAGACTTTGGTTTAGCAATATTTAATTTCTTTTTATAAAACATATGGACACTTCAGATTCATCAAATACAGGATTTTTTAAATATGTATTTAATTTCGATGATACCACAAAATCAGAATTATTGAACATTATGCAATTTGCTAGTCTTTCTTTAATACCAATTGTTATTTTGAATAAAGCTATGCAAAAATATGTTCCCGAAGCAGATGATCAAAAAGGAAGTTTAGAGATTTTAGCAGAAATTATAATACAAACTTTTATTTTGTTTCTTGGTATATTTTTTATTCACCGACTTGTAACATATCTTCCTACATGGAGTGGAGCAAAATATCCTGATACAAATATTATTCAAATTATTATTATTGCTCTGGTTATTTTACTCAGTTTGCAAACAAAACTGGGAGAAAAGGTTAGTATTTTATGCGACCGTATTGGTGAGTTATGGGATGGTAAAGTCAATAAGAAACAAACAGCTAAATCAAAGTCTAACTCTAATTCTAACACGGAAAAAATGGTGCAGCCAATAAGTCAATCGCAAAATTCGCAACAAATGGCTATTACTCAGTCACTTTACAACCAGCCAAAGCTCCCCGATTATAATTCTACCTATGTAAATGCCAATGATGCTAGCGCACTAATTGGAAACACGAGCCCCGGAATGGAATCAATGTCTAATATGCAAATGCCGCAGCAACAAGGTGGAGGTGGTGGATTTCAAGAACCCATGGCTGCAAATGAAGCATTAGGCGGTAGCGCCTTTGGAGCTAATTTTTAAAGTAAAATAGCAAAATAGTAAAATAAGATAAAAAGAAAAGTATTAAAACTTGTATAACTAGATTATAGAATAGGAATTTAGTTATAATGGACATTGAAGAGTTATTAAAAGCGCTGGACAATGAAGAGAATAGTAAATTGATGAATATGACGACACAAAAAATAAAACAGCTAAATTTGGAAGTTCTAAAACAAACACATTTGCCCAAAGAAACATTGATTGAATATATGAAAAAATTAAAAGCTTATATCTACGTGGAAGAAATGCAAGATATCAAATTTGGAAGTTTTATTCGATGGATCAGTATTAAAGATCCAGAGAATTTATATTTGACCAATGGTGCTATTGTTTCGGAAATCAAAGTAGAAAATAATGGCGTACATGTCATATGCAAAAGTTTTTCAAAAAAATATTATAATATTCACATGGATGAGTGCCTGATTTTTCAGAAACTCAGCAATCAAGAACAGGTTTTACTATCCGCACTAGATCATCTAGCAAAATAAAACGTATTCTTCTTTTTAATTTTTATTCTTTTTATTTTTCTTTTATTTTTATTTTTCTCTATGAAGATTATACTTTTTTCTGTATTTTTTTCCTTCCTTACCACACATGAAGAGATTGTTCTCTCTTGCAGTAGAACAATATGAAAAATCGCGATTCCCTTTGTTTCCTGTAACTAGAAAATCAATTTCATTTTTATCATTTTTAGGAAATGCAAGACACTTTGCATATAAGGGGTTGGCATCTTTATCAAGAGAATAATATTGACAATTGACACACAGTTTTTTATTTATATTTGTATTGAGTGCAACTGCACTAAAAAAGAGTAGAGCAAATAATAGTTGGTAGAACATCTACTATTATACACGAATATGTATTTAAGCAGTAATCTATCGAGAAGTTTTTTAAAATTCAACCCTGATGCAATACGACCATTTCTTCTACAACGAGTACATTTTTTCTGAATATTGAGCGACTTTTGTTTATATCTAAAAACAATTAGAATTTAGAAATAAAAAGTATGTAACCGCCTGTAATTTATCTTCTAGATTTTCTTCTTCTTCCTGCTGTTTTTCTTCTTCTTCCTGCTGTTTTCCTTCTTCTTCCTCCTCTTCTAGTTTTTCTTCTTCCTCTTCCTCCTCTTCCTGTTAATGCTCTGACATTTCGTTGTACGGTTTTAAATAGGTTAAATACGCTTTGGGGGGTGGGCGGATGCAAATACGTGGCAATGTACCCGTTCTGATTTAAATCAGAACTCATGAGTGTACTAACAATATCATCATATCTATGTGCAATTAAAGCGTTTAGTTGAGCGTCGGTAAAATTCTTGATATCAGGAAATTGTGCTAGATCTAGATGATTGAGTACTGCAGCTGTATCTGTTTCCCATCCAATCCAATTATCTCCCATTATAATATATATTTATATTATAATTTTTTCAATTCTTTATTTCCTTTCGCTAAATTCGGACTCAATATATTTTAATTAATCCATCAAGAAATTACAACTTTTTCAACACTTTCTAAAGCAACCTCGTTTCAACGCAATTATTTCTCTTTTCTTTTTCTTCCACAAAGACAACATTTCTAAATATATAAACTTTCTATTTATAGAAAGTTCCTACAATTAATCCAAAAAAAGAAAACCCAACAAGTAGGCTTGGTATGTTATTAACGATAGTATATTTTAACAGTCGAAAGTTTAAATTTGGGTCTTTTTCAAAATACTTTCCCTGTTTTCCACATTTTTCTTCATCTCTTCTGCAATCATTTGCAAAATCAAAAGAAATATCTCCTGTATTGATGTTTTTTTCTCCAAATTTTCCACATTTGCTTATATAACCACTAGTATCCAAGTAACCAAATTTATAATACTTGCAATTTCTACAAGCTGGTATATTTATATTTTTGATAACAGGTTGGCCATGAGATACTGCGGTCAATAAAAGCGGAAGAAATTTCATACTTATATTCATACTTATATTTGTATCTTTATACTTTATAAAATAATATTATAACTTTATTTTTTCTAAGATGAATTATTATCTTTGTAAAATAATTACTATTTGCGTAAGATATAATATGTTGTTGTCGGCAAAAGAGAACGAGGCGGTTTTAAAAGCTTTAGAGGCTGTTCTAAACTCAGAATTTAAGAAAGAGGTTGTCTTGAAATTAGAAAACTATATGGGTGGAGAATTGACGGTTAATCCACCAACCAATGAAAAAGAATATCAACAAAAAATTAAAGATCCAATGGTAAAGATTTTCAATCAAGTAAAAGCTAAAATAGAAAAAGTTTTTGGAAAACCCATTACTAATAAGGTATATGAGCCATTAACAGATACCTTGTATTTAGGTGTAGCGCTGTATGGAAGATATGGCAATGTTTATTTCAGTTCAGGCGTACCAGATAACGGTACAATTAATGCAAATACTTATGAAAATAGCCCATTGCAAGGAAATACAATTTCTGGATATCAAACTAGCGATGGGGCTTACACTGCATTCAATGCAAATACATTGCCAAGTCAAATGAAGGTATTATTGAATTTAGATCCGAATGCTGTTGAAAGTTCAGTCGGTTTTTTTGCATTATCTTATAAAAGAGATGTTTGGAGAGCTTGTCGAAAATTAATAAATGATTATACCGGTATTGTTGGAGGCGTTTTGGTGATTGGTTTATACAATGTTCAAAAGTGTAAGTAAATATTATTATAAATTAAAATAATTTTGTAATAATATTTTTTTATTTTTTTTATTGTTTTTTTTTATTGAAATGTATTTTTTGTGTCTTTCTAATACCTTTTATTTGTCTCTTTTTCTTACAACTGAAGGTGCCGCGTTTCATATTTCGTCTTAAAAAAATATTCTTTGTACAAATACCAATGCTTCGAGGCTCATCATTTAGAGGTGAAACCTTTTTAATACATGAGCATAATTTATCAGCGAGAATTTTTTCTGCGGCTTTTTTTAATAAACGACTGCTTCTAGGTATAGTTTGATTATAAAATTCTAATATTTTTTTATAATCAGAATTAGTTAATTCCATATATTTATATTATGTAAATATTTTTTATTTTTTTTTAAAAATTGTTATTGTTAAAGAAAATAACTTTATTTCGTAAATTTTATATATTAGAAAACTATATGCATAATCAAGTAAAAATTGTGGTATTTGATATGGATGAAACATTAGGATATTTTGTAGAATTCGGTATTTTTTGGGAAGCCATCCATAGTTTTTTTAAAGGTGAAATGAAAATGGAGTTTGTAGATTCACTAGAATTTTATGATATTTTAAATTTATATCCTGAATTTATCAGGCCTAATATTTATTCTATTTTGAATTATTTAAAACATAAAATGATGGTTCAAGAATTAGACGGTATCATGATTTACACAAATAATCAAGGTCCTAGAGTGTGGGTTCATCTTATCAAGGATTATTTTGAAAAAAAAATAAACTACCCATTATTTACTCAAATTATTGCAGCATTCAAAGTAAATGGGAAACAAGTTGAAATGGGTAGAACAACAAATGACAAAACACTGGATGACTTTTTTCGATGTACTAGACTTCCAACAAACGCACATATTTGTTTCCTAGATGATTGTTATTATCCAAATATGCATGGCGATAATGTGTATTATATTAAAGTAAGACCTTATATTTATGATTTATCTTTTGAAATGATGATTCGCCGATTTTTAGAGAGTGATATAGGACAACAGCTATTAATATCCACCGCAACACAGACATCCTTTAAAACTTATGTTCTTACTTTTATGACACAATTCAAATTTTTATCTGCAAAAAAAACAAAAGAGGAATATGAAATTGATAAAATTGTTACTAAAAAAACAATGGTTCATTTGCAGACTTTTTTTGCCAAAAATAAGACCTATCCTATTTTAAAACATAAAATACGGCATACAACACGATCCAAGTCGTACAAAAATCGAACTCTGCGCAAACTATAAAATTCTATACATTAATAAAATTTACTACGTCTTTTAGATATTTTTTAACAATATCATCAATAATCGTTGTTGTTATTAAAAATATTCCCGCACTAAATGCGATTTTTCGATCTAAATTATTGAATGTGATTTTATTAAACGGGTTGAAACGATACAATAAAAATAGAGAGATATATATTTTTGCATAATAATCCAATTGATATAAATTTTCAGGAGATATAATTTGAATACCTATCGCAAGTCCAATATAGGAAAGATAACTGAATATAATAAATAGTGTAAATGCATGATTTTGTATAAAATATAAAACTTTGTTTATGTACTCCATTATTAATATTAATTATATATTGAATATATAATAAAAATGTTTGGTAATTAATTGAGTGAATTATATAAATGTAGCGTTCTAGCGCTTGCATCGGTTGCCTCTACATAGCGAGGCATCCAAAAATATGGAACCACATTTCCAAAGGATGGATAAAATCTTTCAAAAAGATGTCGGTAATATTTCTTTTCCAACGTATCTGGTCTAACTTCATCTCTTATATTAGTCAATACTTGAAGGACAGTAGATGGAAGAGTTTTAACATGATCCTGAATAATTTCATACAGAGATCGATTCATTTTGCTGACGCCGTCCGAAAAGGCTTCTTTTTTTCGCCATAAAATACTTGTGGGCAATAATTCTCTAGAATAATATCTTTCGCTAAATGCAGTTCGCAAAAGATATTTTTCACACTGATTATTTCCAGGATGAAAACGCAAGGCAGGATGGATACTAAGATAGTATTGTACCCACGACCTGTCTAAAAACGGTGTTCGTGGTTCCAAACCGTGACTCGAAATACACTTGTCTGAACGCAATACATCAAAAGCATGAATATCCTTCAATAAACGCCGGCATTCCTTGTCAAACTCGACTGCATCTGGTGCTGCATGCATATACAAATAACCACCGCACAATTCATCGGAACCATCCCCGTTAAAAATAACCTTCGCATCACTGTTTTCACTGATATATTTTCCGAGTAAATAATTGCCAATGCTTGCTCTTACTGTTGTGGTATCATAACTTTCAATCGCTTGAATAACTTCCGGAATTGCCTGCAAAAAATCTGACTCGGTTAAAACAATTTCTGTATGCTTTGTTTTCAAATGATCTGCCACAATACGAGCATATTTCAAATCCTCCGAATCCGCGAGACCAATGCTAAATGTTTCTAGCTGTTTTCCCTCTGAAATTTCTTGATAGACTTCATTGACTAGCGCGGTAATTAAACTACTATCTAGACCACCAGATAAAAGGCACGCAATTGGGCGTTCTGTTATTAAAACGCGTTTTCTTACAGCATGAAGCAAATGCTTTTGAATTCCGTCTATCGCCATTTGAAAATCCTTTTCTTTTTCTTTTTCTTCATTTTCTTTTTCATTTTCATTTTGAAACATGTTCGAATTGAATCCATACGAGTGATATACTTTATTTTTTATTTCTGGTTTCCATTGTGCAATAATTTTAGGCGGCAAACTATATATTGAATATGTACCAGGTTCAAAATGAACTATGCTATATTCATTTGTAGCAAAATTTTTCAAAACTTTCATTTCAGATGCAAACGCAATTAGATTTGTACTATTTGTTGTTTCCAAAAAAACTGTACTATTAAGAGTAGTTTCAATTCTTTTATGCATCGCATATAAGGGTCGGACACCATATGGATCACGCGCCACAATGATTTTCGATTCTAAATTATCGGAATTGGTGTCGCATAAAACAAAGGCAAATACACCATCGAGCATTTGCAAGGTTTGATCAATACCATATTTTATATAAAGATGTACAATGACTTCGCAATCTGAATCTGTTATAGGACTAATATTCATCATTTTATACAATTCTCGATAATTATAGATCTCTCCATTGCATATTAAGGAAACATTGCCAATAACAATAGGCTGATTTGACTCATCATTGAGTCCATTGATGGCTAGTCGATGAAATCCAAAGATGGCGCCAAAATTAACCTTTTTCAATGTAGAAAACTCGGGTCCCCTACCACGACCTTTCATGAATTCTTCTTCAATATATTTCATTGTATGATTACTTTCATTATTTAATAGTGCAAAAATGCCACACATATATATATAGTGTATTGTCTATATATCTTTATATGGATTTTTTACACCTTTGCACATTTAAAATGCCGACTTAACAACGAAAAAAAAATACAAAAATGCAAAATTTTGATTAGTAGTCATCTTGAAATAACTATGAAGTTTAAAAACCCTGATAAGTTATTGCCTCTTGATAAATAATTTGGTCTTTTTTTATTATTATACAGGATATTATTCCATTTATTGCAAATAATTTAGATTGAATAGATAGTAGAAAATATAATTCTATTGAAAATTACTTTGCTGTTATTATAGTTTCAACATACTATTTCAGCTAATATTTGGGGAAATGCCGCTGTTGCTTTTTTTATGTTTTTTCGAGTTAGTTCAATATCAATTGTTACTCGAAAAATGTCACCTGATTTTTCATATTCTTCATATTCTTCATAAAGTTCAAATAATTCACGATAATCTGTCTCAGAATTAATAATTATTCCTTTTTTTTCTAAAACGTTGAAAAATTCAGTATTATCTTCAATATCGCTAACTATTCCGCCAAAATACGTCATTAATAAATAAAATGACATTGGATTCATTGCTGTAGAAGTTATACGGTTTATATGATGTTCTGATAACAACGATGATATTCGTATTACAGTACATACTAATAATTTAATATATTTATTACCTTCAGAAACAGTATCCGTCATAGCATCTATATCTATAGTTATAATTCCATCAACAATATCAACAATATCAATAGTAATAGATGAGATACAACCAGATTCATTGTATAAGCATAGTATTAATGCAGAAGGGTCTTTGTTTAATGACACCAACTTATTATGCGGAGGGTGTAGGTTGTACACATAATCTAAATGTAGGCTTAAATTATCACATTTTTCTTTCAACGATGTATTACATTCTAACAATTTCATCTGCGCACTCGTTAAATCCAAACTTTGGGGACATGCTCTAGGAGCTCTAGGATTAGGATCAAATAATATAAATATAATACCAGCGTTATCCAATTCTCGAAGCATACGAAAATTTTCCCTCAGATCAGTAGATGATAGTGAGTCTTCAATACCATCTATTGAAGTTATATCAAAATCTTCGTGTGATTCGTCAAGCTTTAACATATAATATTCATCATCTATTATTGTTAATAAGTATTTTTTATTTCTTCCATAAAAATAATAAGAACACTTCTTTATTTCTATACGATAAATGGTGTCTTCATTAATTTTATTTATTTTCACTAAAGGAAACAAATTTGATGGGGGGCTAGAGATAACACCTCCAATCATCCTTCTTATATTTCTTGTTTTTCTTATATTTCTTGTTTTTCTTATATTTCTTGTTTTTCTTATTTTTCTTGTTTTTTTAATCCTTTTTGCCTTTTTAAATTTCCAACTTCGTTTATTTTGATGTTTAGGCATCTATATTATTTTGAGAAAAAATATTTTGAGAAAAAATAATTAAATGCCTAAACATCAAAACATAAAAGTGAAGATTATAAAAAATCAGCAATAGAATATTATTTAGTTTGCGATAAATCACAATTAGAAGTATGTGAAATATTCAAATGTTCTTCAAGAAGTTTAATGAGATGGGTTGATAAATATGAAAAAGAAGGAGAAAATAAAATATATTCCACTAGTATAATATGAGTGTTGCACCTCAGTTTAGTCAATATGAATGTTCTTCTCAAATTACGGATTCCATTAATCGAAGAATATATGATAGAAATATACCATCCGCACTTTTGCAGCCTTATTTAAGTGTGAGACCAGTAATGACAAAATATTCGCTGATGCCGATTGTGGATCCAAGAAAACCAATTCAGGAGCCTATGGAACAATTACCAACATATAGCCCACACGCTGTTTTTAATCCCGGAAATACGCAATCACCTTGGTCTGGATTCGCATCAAGTATTAACAAGGAATCTGAATTAAGAAATCAAATTTTCGCTTTGCAAAAATGCAGCCAAGCAGTCTATGTGCCTAATTCAAATAGCGACTTATATCATACACAGTTTAAAAATATTACAAATCAACAACAACAACCTTTTCCTGGATTATTTTCAAAAGAAATATTTAGTCCGGTAAATCCAAATCCCAGCCCTTCTGAAGTCGGAATTGATTTGTTTAACAATAATACAAGGGTTCAGGTTCGCGGATTAACAAATATCAAAGAAAAATGCTAATAAGAAAATCGCTAATGAAAAACTTTTATTCTATATAAAGTATAGAATGACAGATAAGAACACATTGACAGATAAAATAATTACAGAAGTGACATTGGAATGTTTAATGAACAAAGAAAATTACGAAAAATATCGATTAAAAACTTGCGAAAAAAGAGGCGCTATAAATAAAAAAGACAAAAAATTTTATCGAAAACGGATTTACGATGTAACAAAAAAATTATTGAACCCAGAACTTTACCCTAATGAAAAGATGAATATAACTACGGATTTGCAATATAAATTTGAAACATATATTTCATCATGTATTGAATATTTTAAAATGTTAGATACATCAGATATTCTTCAAGAAGACTACAAAGATTTTTTAGAAATCGATGAAAAAAATGAAATCATGATTGATGAAAATGCGACAATAGACAACGCTGATCAACTTATGATGCGGTCAATAAAAATACAAGAACCTAATAGTTTAGAAAAATTTGTAAAACGAAAAATAATGAAACCATTAAGAAAAGAGATTCCGCCGCAACAAAAAGATGTGAATTTGAAAGACCCAGTGCTAAAAAATAAAGGAATTCGAAAAAAGAAAAATATCACCAATACATATGACAAACCAACGAACGAAAAAAAATAGAGATAATAAAAAAATAATACGTCATAAGAAAAAGATATATAGTCGATTAAAAAGAGGCGGCGCGACTACAAAAAAAATAATTACATTGAGATGCTCGCCTAAAAAAGGAAAATTAATGAAGTATAGTTGTTTTAATGATAAAACACTATTTAAATTAAGAGATTTGTGGAATTTGCGTCATACAGATGTAAGAATTGAAACAAATGATCCCAAAGAAATTTGGAAACATCTTCAAAAAAATATGAGCAATATTTGTAATAAGGAATCATGTTGGATAAAACAACAATTTACTAATGGAGAATTAGATAATGAATTGACCGATTCTTTTGCGCCCTTATCGCCCAAAGAATGGAAGAAGAACCCCAACGAATGGTTAACAAGTACTGATATTTTATCTGTTATGAAACAGCACGAAGATGCATATCCTTGTTTTGATTTTATCGGTCCATCGCCGATTGATTTTGATACACGCGTTCAATATGGCGAATGCGTTTGGCAAGAACTTTGTGATTTTAATATTGAAAAACAGATGAAAGCAGGTAAAACAAAAATTGGTATTATTTTTAATTTAGATCCTCACACAAAGGGTGGCTCACACTGGGTGAGTATGTTTATTCATTTGAAAAAAGGAAAAATTTTCTTTTTCGATAGTGTCGGTGATCCAGCTCCAAAAGAAATATTGCGCTTAGTAAAACGAATTCAGAAACAAGGGTTGCAATTAAAAACCCCTATTCGTTTAATATTTGATCAAAATCATCCCAATGAACATCAATATGGTGACACAGAATGTGGCATGTATTCTTTATATTTTATTGTTCATATGTTAGAAGACAAACATACTGCTGAATACTTTAAAACTCATGTTCTCCCTGATAAATATATGGAATCTTTTAGAAAGATTTATTTTAATGAAGAATTATAAAAAAAGTTATAAAAATATAATGTTGGAAGGAAGCTATCCGTGAATGCATGTTAAATTTTAACATAGAATTCTATATTAAAATTATTATTTTTTATGTCGTCTAGATTTCTTGGATTTTTTTGATTTCTTGGATTTCCTTGACTTTCTTGTTCGTCGTCGTCGTCTTCCACCAGCCATTTTTGTTCCGCGATGATTGGGAGGATTTCCAACAATACTATTAGTATCAGTTCGAACCGTTATTATATTCTTTCCATTAAAATACATTTTATATAAAATTTCGGGGTATTTATTACCATCTGGACCAGGTGGATAATCTCTAAACTCACCTCCTTGGCGAGGTGTATATACAACCTCATTATAGCTAACTGTTCCATCTGGATTTTTTGTAACTGTTTTACCAGACATAAAACTAGAAACTTGTTGATTCGCGCGTTGTGATAAACCAGAAACTGATGATTTTAACTCATTAAATTGATTACTTAGCATTGATTGACCATTTTCATTCGCGCGTTGTGATAAAGCAGAAACTGTTGATTTTAATCCATTAAATTGACTACTTAACGGGGGTGTAAGTTTTCCAAAGAAAGACATAACTATGCTATATAATTATAGTTAGATAATAAACTATTTATAGAGGAGCCTAAAGTTTTCTTTTTAGTCGGTGTAATTGAAACAAGTAAAGAATATAAAAATATAGTTATACTATATAATGTCAAAAGGAAGAAAAACACCGTGCTATAGTTCATCTATTGATATTAACGGGAAATATTTTTGTATTAAATGTGGAGCAAGAGAAAAAGGTCCATTAAGAAATATTACGCACACAAAAAATTGTGTGAAGCGTGGTATGAAATATTGCCAGCAAACAAAAAGTAGAAAGAGTAGAAAAAGTAGAAAAAGTAGAACAAGAAAGTCTCGCCGTTAAAATAATGGTTCTATTTAAAAATATATAAATATAGTTTTGTCTATATTTATATGAGCTTTTTGGAAAAACAGAATATTGATTTATTATGGGATATTTTATTGGATGCAGAAAGTGTATTTATCATGAAAAATAATGGTCAATATAAGGAACCTATTCAAAAAAACTTTATTACGATTGTGAAAAATTTTTATGAACAAGAAAAACGATCTCAACAGTCTTTGATGGAGTTGAACAAAAAAATGGTTTCCATTTTAATACATAGTTGGATGCCTATGTTAAAACGCGAAGAAGAAGAACAACAAAAAGAGAAAGAGAAAGAGCAACAAAAAGAGAAAGAAAAAGAACCTATTTTATTTACCGTGGAAGAGATTCAGCAGGATAGAAAAACACAGTTTGAAAGGGAGTTGAGTGAAAAAGAAAATGACTTTAGAAATGCAATGACACAATCTATCCCACCTGTCATCGACTTTCATGAAAAAAAAGATGAACCTATTAGTGAAATGGAAAAATTAATTGCCGAAACGATTGCACAGCGTAATTTTGAAATAAATCAGATACAAAATGTAAATAAAGAAGAGGCCGAAAAATGGTTGCAATCAACAAAAACAAAAACAAAAGAAGACTTACAAGAAAATACAAATACAAATACAAAAAAACTGATTAAAATAGGCGAACCATTACTGAGTCAGTCACCAAGTATAGAATTTGCAAAAAAACAATTATCATGGGCGCCTCAATTAGAAAATTCGACAATGCAATCAGAAGTAGAAGTAGATTCTATCTTTAAAAAATTAAAACCTAGTATAAAAAATGGCGACAATGCTGAAATAAATAACAAATTAGATTCTTTACTAGATAAAATGAATATTCTGATAGAGCTACTTACTAAAAAAGAATCATCTGGAGTATAAATAAAATGATTATATTTTTTTGAATTGCATATCGCCTCCAGGTAATTTTTCTAATGTACCAATTAAAACTGGTTCTACGCCTGTTGCCTGTAGAGCTTGTTTATAACTATCCAAATCATATATTTTTCCCAACGTGGGACTCATCTTTCGATAAATATATGTTTTACCTCTTAATTGCACTTCTTTTCCAGACCAATCAATTGATTTTTTATTCATAGTTGATGTTGTATCAGGTTGATCGGCTTTATAACTTGGTTGATAAGAAAACAAATTTGGATTTGCATCAGTAAATTGAAGACAGTGCAATTGTTCTTTTGAACCTTCTCTGGAATAAATAGCGCAATCAATGGATGCCTCTTTCATTGCAGTAATCAACTTTTGACTTACTTCATCTTTAATGGTAGATATTTCAAACAGTGCTTCATCACTAGTAAAAGGAATTTGCACCAATTTGTCCTTATCTTTTGCTGAATAACTTGGATATACTTTTTTACTCAAATCTTTTCTTTTTAATTCGATGGATGCATCACTTAACACTTGTTCTTTTGTAAAAGTCATCAAATACAAATATACTTCTACTGTTTGCAGCTCCTCTGGTAGATTTTTGTGACTGCAAATGCGGCGCGCGCGACCCACAACTTGTTCAATGCGAGCAGGATGCCAATAGGGTTCCATGACATGAACATATCGCGTATTTCGCAAATTGATTCCCTCGGATCCAGAAGCCGTAATCATGAGAACTTTAATTATTTCACCCATATTATTGTTTTCAGCAATCAATTTTAGCCGCTCTGTTAAAGGTGTGCTTTTTGGCCAATCTCCATTGAATATATTACGAATCACTTCCTTTTCTTCTGCGGATTCTGTTCCTGTGTATAAAGCAAAGGTTGGTTTGCCCAAATCTTCTGCTGCAATATCGAGTTCCCATTCACCCGACGAATTCTTTTTTATTTTGAAACGAGTAAATCCATTTTGCTCGAGAACCATCGTAAAAATTCCAATCCCTTCCAAGGTTCTAAATTGACTATATACTAAATGCAAACCGACATGCTCAGGGTCTTGAATATTTTCCAAAATGTGTAAATATTTGGGGCTATAAATTTCAAGACCGGCGGGTGATAAGTATTCAGCGGATCGCTCCTTTACATAATCAATTGCGCGTTTGATTCGTGTTTCATAAGTTGCATCGGCTAATTTATCAAGAATAACGTCTCCTTCCACTTCACCCGTATCATCGCCTTCTAAATCTATGGGCTCTACCTTTTCGGTTTCTTTAAGTACTTCTTTGTATAATTCATCAAGATGAGATCCCTCTTCTGTGTCTTCTCTCGGCATGGGGCGGCCGGGAGGTTTTGGCATGACAAAATTACAGAACAGACGCGAAAAAATACGATAGGTGGATGAAGGCTCTTGATAAATACCATTTTCATCCACTTTTCCCTTTTTCTTTTTTGTCTGTGTCTCCTGTTTTCTTTCTTGCTGTCTTGCGGCTTCATATACGCCAAATTGATAATCGCTCATGGCGATTTTGACAACGTGAAAGTCAGCAATTTTTTCATAACGAGGCAACAATTTTTCTTGCGCACTTCGAAAATAAGAGGTCAATCCCATAATGCGATGTTTAAACATTTCAACATTTTTAAGCGTACCATTTTCACTATTGATAAAAAGATTCAAAAAATCATCAAATTTATCGGGAAGCGCTTTAAAGAGTCGGACCGAAATACCTTGTGGTATAACTTCGATTTCATTTTTATGCAAAATTTGAATGACCCGTCGTTCAAAGTCTTCATCGGCTAGTTGGCCACGTCGATAGACAACTTTTTCACCAGTTGTTTTATCCGTTTTTTGCAACTCTTTATTTGTAACACCTTCATATGCGCCATCTTTATTTTCTCTACTTTCAAACCCAAATGGATTTCTGGTAAAAGTGAGTTTTTTACTGGATGCCGAATAATCCATAAAATCCATATTTTTTTCTCTCGAAAACATCTCTTTGAGGGATTCTTTGTTGGTTGGTTTTCCTGTTTTTACATCTAATGGTATCTCCCACGTTTTGATATATCCACGCAAAATATTGTACAAAATCCCAATTTCATTAGGGTAATTGATAATAGGAGTACCAGTTAGAAGAACGACTCTTGCATTTTGTGCGCTCAACAACATTTCATACAAGATAATGGAAAGAGAATATGGAATTCTTTCGCGCTTCCCAGTTTTCTCATTCACGCTGACTTCTTTTTCTTTGCCAATTTTATTCACGATGCGACTGATAAAATTATGAGCCTCATCAATAACAATAACAGCATTATCAAAAATATTATTTTCAAAATTATTTGTCATCTCTCGCAATTTATCCCTTCTTAATCCATTATAATTAATGAATTTATATTTTGACATGATCATCTCATCCAATTGTTCATCTAAGCTAGTTTTTTCAGCGGTTTCTAATTCATCGTAATTACTGGGTTTTGAAACATCTACTAGCCAAGCACCCTCCTTTTTTCGAATAAATTCCATGGGCAAACTCAGTGCGGAAGATAAAGTTTCAATAGCTTCTACGTCATCAATCCACTGCCAAAATTGTTGTTTCTTGTAAAGTGCGTCGCCGCATTTTTTTAATTCTTCGATATAATTTCTACGCAATGATGCAGGTGTCATAACAATAATTTTTTGTGTGCTTTTCATTCCTTCAGCAATGGCAATAGACGTGCAGGTTTTTCCGGAACCGAGACCATGGTATAAAAGAAGACCTCTGTATGGTGTAAAAAGGTTCAAATAATCTCTCACTATTTTTTGATGAGTCAAAAGAGAAAAATCTTCCGTTACACTGCCAATAGTATCACATGTTACTTGCGCACTATCATCTAGAACTTGGTCTCGATAGGGTTCAAAGAGTGAATTAATAAAATTAATAAATATTTCTCGATTGTTCATGTAATAGCTACTGACTTTGTAAATAACATTTTGTTTCTTCTTGGGCAATCGTGTTGCAACAGTCTTTTCATCAATGCTAATCCATTCGATAGGATCCAATGTGGAAATGCCCTTGGGCTGCTTTGTTGTTTTTCTTGATGCCTTTTTTTTAGCCGGTGCCTTTTTTTCAGTTGCTTCTTCTTTTGCTTCTTCTTTTGCTTCTTCTTTTGCTTCTTCTTTTATTTCTTCCTTTTCTTCTTCTACTTTTGCTTCCGGTAAAATATCGACACCTTCTTCTTGAAGAACTAAAAGTGCTTTTTTAGATATTTTTTTAGCTTTTTTTGCGGGTTTCGCGGATTTATCATCAGGTTCTTCCTCAACCAATGCTTTTTCTTCTGCTTTTTCGCCAACTTTTGCAGATAATGGTTTGCTCAATTCAACCGTTTGTTTTGTTACGACTTTTCGCACATTTCTCTCGGATAATTGTTTTAGCAATTCGGCAATAGGGTAATTTGGATCCTGTTCATCCTTAAATTGGACATTTTGAATGCTGACTTTTTCTGGAAGAGTAGGAACGGGAATTGAAACCTTGACTTCTTGTTTTAAAGAAGCAGTTGGTTTCAGCCGTAATTGTTCTTTTATTTTTTCTAAAGGGTTCATATATTACCTTATATAAGATACACATATAAAACTTTTCATTTTAAACTTCTATCTAATTTATGAAGTGTATAAAAGAATTTTTTGCAACGCTTCCTGGCACGCAATTTGTTCCGCCTTTCTCTTGATCTTGTGTTGGCCCTGCCCCAAAAACAAAAAGATCTTCCTATTCTGTTCAACATATTGATGCACGGATTCAAAAGTCTTTAATACATCTATATGTGTCGCATTTGATGTAGAACACTGATGAACCGGCTGGCCTAGACATAAATAGACACCCATTTTATATCCAATTTCAGGATCAGCTTCACCCATTTCTAAATAATGTGGAGTCACTTTGAATTCTTTTTGTATTTTCACTTGAAGTATATTTTTATAGTTATCATCATTCTGAATCAAGGCAATCCAATCAATGTGTTTTTCCAAAATATTTTCAACAAATTTTTGCGCCATTTGAAATCCCGGTCCGGTAACAAACATGGATTGAAACCAATTATCCGAGTCTTTTACGACGATCTTGTTAAAATCTAGGAACAATGCGCCCAAAAAAGATTCAAAAAGGCAGCCAAGCTTCTTCAAATTGGTACGAATTTTCTTTTCTTCGGCATGGCGCGATAAAATTAACCATTTATGCAAATGCATTTCTAGTGCAATTTTTCCAATGGCCTCATTTTTAACAATGGCAATTTTTTTTTCTGTCATGAATCCTTCATTTTCTTTAGGAAATCGTCGATATAAGTAATACTTGACAACCAACTCTAAAATTCCGTCTCCTAGAAATTCAAGGCGCTCATTCGATTTTGTTTTGAGAGGCATACAATCAGGGGGTTTTTCAAGAATAGTAATATTCTGCTGCATATTTTCAATATTTGGACGTTTCGTATAAGATTTATGAACAAATGCGCGTTTATACAATTCTATATTATGGACGATTGAAGGGATTCCATATTTAGTAAGAATAGATTGAACATCATTCAATGTAATCTCAACATTGTTTGGATTATACGGATTAAATACTAGACCGTCCTCTCCTTTAACAATATCATCATCGTGAAGTAATTTTGAATCAAATGAATCCATATTCTAAATACACTATTATACATTTAAATTGGTTTAATATATAATTTAGAAGACACACAATTTAATTTTTTTGCCGAGGAAAATATAATATTTAGAGTATATATAAAATGGTTGGAATGACTTATATGTCTGGAGGCAAATCTGCTAGAAATGCTGAATCTGTTGCAAATCGTACTTGTGCATACGGAGGATCTTGTGGTGGTAACAAAAAACCCGGTATTATTACTTATGGTGGCACATGGCCTCGTGGTAATATGGGAAATTTTCTAGTTCGTGCTCCTCAGGGATGTTGCAGAAATAATAATAGTATTTTATTTGGCCAAGTATTTACGACTCGAAATCCGGTTCAATACACTCGAGCTCGTGCGGGCATTGTGCATGGTTTGTCCGGTCTCGGTTAAACAGAAGAAACAAAACAAAAAAAGAGAAAGAGAAAGAGAAAAAGAGAAAGAAAAAGAGAAAAAGAGAAAGAGATACAAATATATAGTTAAAAAGTAATTTAATAAGTTTTTACTTATTACATTATGAAGATACAGATTGATCATCGAGAACATGATCTGATACAATCATGCAAGTATTTTTTAGAGATCAGTCCTTTATATAAGGAAATACAATTAGAAATATGTAATTTGCCAGTAGGAGATATTATTCTTTGTGACAACAATGATTGTGAAAAGGTTCTGATTGAGAGAAAAACCTTGTCTGATTTAGCAGCATCCATTAAAGATGGGCGATACGAAGAACAATCATTTCGATTAAATGGTTTGCCAATGCCAAATCATAATGTCATGTATATGATTGAAGGCGATTTAAACAAAGTGCAAACATTTAAAAGCAGAATCGACAAATCTGTTTTATATTCAGCTATTTTCTCCTTGAGTTATTACAAAGGATTCTCGGTTCTACGAAGCCAGAGTCTAGAAGAAACCGCGCTTATGATATGTCATATGACATATAAATTAAAAAAAGGAATTTCTGAAAATAAAGATGCCTATTATAAAACCGCAGTAGAAAATAAAACAGAAAAAGAAACAAACGAAACAAATGAAACAAATGAAACCAATGAAAAAAATTATTCTAGTGTAGTAAAACGAGTAAAAAAAGAGAATATTACAATCAACAATATTGGAGAAATTATGTTGTCACAAATTCCAGGGATTAGCAGCACAACTGCAACTGCTATTATACAACAATTTAAAAGCTTACCTGAATTGGTTCTCTCATTAAATAAGAATCCGGACTGTTTGAAAGATATTTCATATTGTAATGCAAAGGGTCAAACAAGAAAAATAAACAAGTCGGCTATAGAACATGTAAAATTATATTTACAAGTATTATAGTAAATAATCTTTTATAAATAATATAGTATATGAACGAAGATCTTTTGAAAATTTTTGGTATAATTGCTGTTGTTCTTTTTCTCTTGTATGTAGGAACGAATTCATGGAAACTTCATATGAATATGCAAAAAAATATTATGGAAGGGCTCACTAATAATGGTTCGAATGGTATAGGGGGGTCTGCTGGTACTTATGCAACCAGTGTTCAAGAACAGGCCACAGTATTACAAGATTCATTGCTTATTAAAAAATACAAAACAGATTATGAAAATGTAATTATTAATATGGAAGAATATTTAGGTCTTGTCATGTTGGAAACGGCACTGCAATTTTCTCCTACAAGTGGGCTATCTCCAGAAAATTTGGCGATTCTTACAAATTTGAATACAATGAATGCAGCAAAACAATCGTTGAATTCTGTCATGACCGTGGTAGATCAACACGCATAAAGCGGAGCGACTGTTTAAAGCGAAGCGACTGTTTAAAGCGAAGCGACTGTTTAAAGCGAAGCGACTGTTTAAAGCGAAGCGACTTATCAAAAGATCATTTTTGTAAAAATAATCTTTTATTATTTACGGGATATATATACTAACTTCATTTCCTTCATAATATCCAGCATCCACTAAGCTCTTTGTATAACGCTCCCCTCCCCAATTATCATCCATAGCATTCGGGCTGAACAACATATTTGATGTTTCTTCTTGTTCATTTACTTGAGCTGAATTTGATAAATCTGAACTAGATGTTGGCTGATTCATTATTTGAGGCGTGGAGTAATTTGGGTTAAAATTTTGTGTGCTGGAAGCGGGCGGCAAACCTCCCTGTGGCTCTGTTATACTCGGTCTCATTTTATAACCCGACTGGCCTTGCGCGTCGTAACCATGTTGTAAATACAATACGGGACAACGAATTCCTTGGCTTCTTTGCCAATCAATAAATTCTGTATAATCTTCTAAATTCTCAAATTCAATAGGATTTACACCTGGAATTTCTGCCAGATTGGAATTAAACAAGTAAAAGTTTTTCCCTTTTTGAATCAACATGTTCGGACATCTTGCTGAACCACTCATATTTGTCAAAGATTCCAAGTATTTAGGATCACTGCTTACAGTAATAAAATAGATTCCTGCTAAAAAGACAATAATAATCAAAATTAACAATAGGGTCATATATTATAAACTAGGATAAATAAAATTTCTATCTCTATTTTATAATGCAAACATTGGTTATTGAAGGACCTATGAATGAAATAGCTAAAAAAAAAATTAAAAAATTAAATGATCATATTAAATCTGGGAAGCATATTTTTTTATTTTTATTTATGGTTGGTTGTGGGCCATGTAATGAAACAAAAGAACCATGGTTAAATACAAAAACTTATTTGAAAGACGAGCATAAAAAAAATCCCAATATTGTGTTTGCCATGGTTGATAAAGATTTTTATCCCAATCTTAGAAATATAGGGAAAGAACCCATGGGATTTCCTACGCTTCGATATATTGATGGTGATAGTTCTGAAGAGTATGAAAATGCGGAACTTGAGCGTCGAGACAGGAGTGCAGAATCATTCGCAGATTGGATTGAGTCAAAGGTTGCTGAGAAAGGTCCGCGCGGAATAGTAATAAGAAGAATAATGAAAGGAGGAAATGCGCCTGGACCTAGCAAACGACGAGCTGGAGGAAGAAGAAGAAAGCGAACGCATAGAGGTGGAAAATGGTCATTAAAATACAAACGTAGTATTGATTGTAATAGACCCAAGGGTTTTAGTCAAAGACAACATTGTAAATCAAGAAAGAATCGAAGAAATTAATTTTTTATAAATAAATTTTTATACTTTCAAAGAGTATAAAAATTTCCTAAGAAAACTGTACAACTCTTTTGTATAAAAGAGGATCTGTATTATCAAATATTATTTTTATGAATTTATAGTTTGAAAAAATGCCAGATGCAGTAGTTACATCATATATTACATATGGTAATGTAGTAGCAAAACCTGATCCCGAATCAATATATAATTTTTGCGAACTAATATAACTTCCATCTACCATTAAAATATATGGCGATTCATCGTATAATGGTGGTAAATTTATCATCGGTCTTGCGGGTGTTCTATATCCTGCAAAACTAATTATATTATTATTTACTGTTCCATCTTTATTTGTCATACATTGATGTGTTAATCCAGAATAAGTGGTTTCATCCGAGACATAAGGTATAAAATCTAGTTTTTCCTGATTTACTATAACATATTTATCACCAACTTTTATATACACAACATTATAGTATAGTTCTAATGGAGGAACTTCAACACATTTTATGTTTTCATAAAGAATAGTTACAACAATATAGGTTGGATTAGCATCCAAATAATTATTGACTTCTACCGTTAAAGTTTCTGTTAGTGCATCTAAAGCAGAAGAATAAGTATTTCCTGTTGATGTAGCTGAGAATGTTGCTCTACCCAAATTATACGTTAAAATACAATCACCCGAAGCGAAAAAACTTGTCATTTTATAATACTTATTAATTTTAATTTTTATACAAAAAAAAGAATTCTATGCAAAATTCTTTGCAGAATATCCAATAATAGCACAAGCAATACGTTTTCCAGCATGACCCGTTGTAAGACTATCTTCAAATCCACCCATGCCACAATCATCTGGATCTGCATGAATAATCAAACCGCGCCCAAGAATATTTGCCTTTCCTTTCAACTTAATCATATCATCTACTATTGAATATCTTGCGCAACCGGTTGCATCGGTTTCTAAATTTCCTAAATCGCCAACGTGTCGGACTTTGGCACCCGGGCATCCATGCGCTTTATAGTAAGGATTGAAATGTGCGCACATGGTTGTGCAATGATCCGTTAAATCGCCCGCTTCATGTACGTGAAAACCATGCATTGCATTCTTTTTTAAACCTACAATGTCGATATCAATGCGAACTAGATTACGTTTCACATCCTCTGTAAAGCGAACAGTGCCCTTGATTTTTTTATCATTGAATACAGCAATAGCTTGGATCGGTTTTACAGACATAAATATATTATATATTATCAAGAATATATTATATTTATGTATTAATTAAAAATATTAAATATAAATCGTATGCAAATAAAGGAAGTATCAAATATATTGGCCAATTATTTTTTAGAGAATAATAGGGTACCGTAATAAATTTAAATTTATTTTTTTCAAAATATATAGCAATTTCTCCACACTCATTTTCTCTCACATTCATTGCATTATCATAATTATCTTTCCAAACTATTAAATCTGGTTTCCCAAATAGTGCGCATTGTTTTTCACTCGCAATAAAATGCTTGCAATCTCTACAAAGTTTCTTTTGTGTTAATCTTGCAGAATATGCATATGAAAGAAATAATAGACTTATTAGTAAAAACTTCATCTTAATAAGATTATCCCTTTAATTTCTTTAATACATTTCCAAATATAATAAAGAATGATTAGTACAAAGAAAATTGAATTAGATATTACTTGTGATAATATCTAACAACAAGAAATAAGCAATGGATCAAGCATTTCGTCTCTACGATTTTAATGTATATAATGATAACGCGGTCGATTCCAATAGCGATGATTCAGGACCAAAAAAAGATGCGAATACTTTTAAAATTCAAATGTTCGGCCTTAATGAAAAGGGTGAAAGCTGCAGTATTATTGCAGAAAACTTCAAACCCTTCTTCTATGTCAAAGTGGGAGATGATTGGACCAATGCGACAAAAACATCGTTCCTGACTTTTCTGAAAGGGAAAGTAGGCAAATATTACGAAGATTCCATTGTAAAATGTCAGTTGATCAACAAAAAAAAGTTGTATGGGTTCGATGCCGGCAAGGATCATCAATTTGTTCAACTTACTTTTAATAATGTGCAATGTTTCAACAAGACAAAGAACTTGTGGTATGATAAAGAGCGAAAGCTTTTACCGAATGGATTCTTGTTTCAAGGCGCACGCCTCTTTTTGTACGAAGCCAATATTCCACCCCTTCTTCGCTTCTTTCACATCAAGGACATTAGTCCTTCTGGGTGGGTGGCTCTTCCAAAAAAGCGAACAATTCAAATAAGTCATGATAAGAAAACGACATGTACTTATGAATTTTGCATCGATTATAAACATATTTTACCATTGAATGAGAAGGAGACGCGGGTTCCTTATAAAATTTGCAGCTTTGATATTGAGGCGAGTAGCAGTCATGGTGATTTTCCGGTTCCTGTCAAATCTTATAAAAAGTTGGCAACCAATATTGTGGAGCACATTGAAAATTTGGACAAAGACCTACAGCTGGAAGAATGCAAACAACTATTAAAGGAAATAGTATTGTGTGCATTTGGTTACAGTTCTTCGATGGCGGCGTCTATAGAGTGCGTTTATCCCAAGATTCGGCCTACTTTAGAAGAAGTTCATAGAAAAACTGATAAATGGTTGCAATCCAAGATCCGCGATTTAAAAAAAGATGTCGATTTGCAAAATCAATTGACCATTGAGGATATGTTTGACTCCATGCATGCGGACGAAGAAGAATCCAATTCGAGTGCCGGAAATTTCTTCAAAAAACCGAAGGAACACGTTGGCAGTGTGGTAGATATGTTGCTCGACGCAAAATTTGATCGTGAAGCAAAACTCTTGGAGCTGCGCATTACACTTGATGCGGTATTTCCAAAATTGGAGGGCGACAAGGTGACTTTTATCGGATCAACTTTCTTGCGAGCGGGTGAAAAAGAACCCTATTTAAATCATTGCATTGCATTGAATACTTGTGCCAGTGTAAATAATGCCGAAATCGAATCTTATTCTACAGAAGACAAAGTGCTGTTAGCATGGAAGGATTTGATTCAGCGAGAAAATCCGGATATCATTATTGGATATAATATCTTCGGCTTTGATTATGATTTCATGTTTCATCGTGCTGTAGAGACTGGTTGCGTTGGCGAATTTTTAAACTTGTCAAAAAATCGTGGTGAAACGTGCGCCACGTTCGATCAAGAAACACAGCGATATAAATTGGAGGAAACAAAAATAGTGATAGCAAGCGGTGAGCATAATTTGCGATTCATTAAAATGAATGGTCGTATTCAAATTGACATGTACAATTATTTTCGTCGTGAAGAAAATCTTACCTCTTACAAGTTGGATTATGTTGCTGGTTATTTTATTGGTGATTATGTGAAAAAATTGGAATACGATGCAACAGACAATAAAACGGTGGTTAAAAGTACTAATTTAACAGGTTTGTTGGAAGGAAGTTATATTCATTTCGAGGAAATTGGACATTCAACTGATTATTACAGTGATGGTGCCAAATTTATTATTAGCAGCGTGGATAAATCAAGTGGAACCTTTGAAGTGCGTGGAAATGTATCGCCAGATTTTAGTAAAAAGGTTCGATGGTGTTTAGCAAAGGATGATGTCACGCCAAAAGATATCTTTCGAATGACCAATGGCACAGACGAAGATCGCGCAATCATTGCAAAATACTGTTTGCAGGATTGCAACTTGGTACATTATCTAATGAATAAAGTGGATGTGCTCACCGGATTTGTTGAGATGGCCAAGATTTGCAGCGTGCCGATTAATTTCTTGGTTCTCCGTGGTCAGGGAATCAAACTGACAAGCTACGTGGCAAAAAAGTGCCGAGAAAAAAATACACTTATGCCCGTTATGGAAAAGGCCGAAGGCGACGATGGATACGAAGGCGCCATTGTTCTCGATCCCAAGTGCGATTTATATTTGGATAACCCTGTAGCTTGCGTAGATTATGCATCTCTGTATCCGTCTTCAATGATTAGTGAAAACTTGTCGCATGATAGCAAGGTATGGACAAAGGAATACGATTTGCAAGATAATCTGATTAAAACAGTTGGGGATCAAGACCAAGCCGGAAATTTTATTTATGATAACTTGCCAGAGTATGAATATGTCAATATTACCTATGATACTTTCAAATATGTAAGAGCGCGGCCAACAGCTGCTGCGGAAAAAATAAAGTCTGGCTACAAAATTTGCCGATTTGCACAATTTAAACAAGGCCGCGCTATTATGCCTTCTATTTTGGAGGAACTGTTGGCCGCTAGAAAGGCAACCAGGAAAATGATACCTTCGGAAACAGACGAGTTTATGAAGAATGTCCTTGATAAAAGACAACTTGGTTACAAGGTCACTGCTAATTCATTGTATGGACAATGTGGAGCGAGGACGAGTTCCTTTTATGATAAAGATATTGCTGCATCAACGACTGCAACTGGACGCATGTTACTTACTTATGCAAAGCGAATTATCGAAGAAACATATGGCGATGCTATTTGCGACACCAAACATGGCCCGGTTTTAACAAAAGCCGAGTACATATATGGTGATAGTGTCGCAAATTATACACCAGTATATGTGAAAATAAATGATGACAAATATGATATCTGCACTATTGAGGATTTGGCAAAAAAATATGGAAATAATAATTGGGTGACTTGCAAAGAGTTAGGTCGTCAAGAAAAAGAAGTATGTGAGCTGACAAATGTAAAATCATGGACAGAAAAAGGTTGGACAAAAATACATCGTGTCATTAGACATAAATTAGCATCACATAAAAAGATGATACGCATATATACAAGTACGAGCGTGGTAGATGTTACAGATGACCATTCTTTAGTTTTGCCAACGGGGGAGGCAGTATCACCAAAAGATATTAAAATAGGAACACAGTTATTACATCATCGCTTACCAGAAGAATTTAATAGTTATTTTGATGGTTATATTAATGATGGTGATATATCACAACTTTCCAAGGCCAAAGAAGTTGCCTATAAGTTATTAAATTTTAGTTCAATCAGTATGGTAAGCTATGACAGCTCTATTTTACTATTAAATAAACCTAAAGGAGTATCAACACCAGAAGATACTATATTGTATTTTACTGAGATTCCTTACAAAGGTTATGTATATGATTTAACGACAGATAATCATCACTTTGCTGCAGGTATTGGAAATTTAATTGTACATAACACGGATTCTGTATTCTTCACCTTTAATTTGCAAACACCAGAAGGTCAGCCTATTCGCGGCAAAAAAGCATTGGAAATTACCATTGAATTGGCAAAAGAAGCTGGCCATTTGGCATCTAGTTTCTTGAAAAAACCGCACGACTTAGAATACGAAAAAACATTCATGCCATTTTGCTTACTTTCAAAAAAGCGTTATGTGGGTATGCTTTATGAAGATGATCCCGACAAATGCAAACGAAAAGAGATGGGAATTGTTCTGAAACGTCGAGACAATGCGCCGATTGTCAAAGATATTTATGGTGGTATTATTGATATTTTGATGAAAGAACAAGACATCAAAAAAGCAATGGAATTTCTTCAAACATGTTTGCGAAATATTGTACAAGAAAACTATTCCATGGATAAATTAGTGATTACGAAATCACTGCGTTCTGGATACAAAAACCCAAAGCAAATTGCTCACAAAGTTCTTGCAGACCGGATAACATCGCGTGATCCAGGTAATAAACCGAGTTCAGGTGATCGTATTCCGTTTGTGTATATTCATAGCCCTAATAAAAAAGCTCTACAGGGGGAAAAAATAGAAACGCCTACTTTTATTCAAGAGAATCATTTAAAAATTGACTATTCCTTTTATATTACGAATCAAATTATGAAACCTGTGCAACAAATCTTTGCACTTGTTTTGGAAAAAATTTGGGCGATGCAAAATAAAAAGGCAAAGATTGCGAAATTTCGACGCGACATGGAACAATTGCGCTCTACTTTTCAAGCTGAAAAACTGGAAGATAAAATGGAGAAACTAAAGAATGATGAAATTAAAGCCATGTTGTTTGATGAATTCTTGCGTGAAACAAACAATCAAAAACAAGGAAATAAACCTCTTACTAGTTTCTTTGGTAAAAAATAATACGAAATAATAAATTATTATATTAAAATATATTTATTATTTATTGAATAAAGGAACAATATTTTTTCTTATAAAATGAAATACCCCGACTACTGTATAGTGAATCAATCTTAAAAATCCACGAGTTGCGACTCCAATATTATAAATTTCCATATTATAAGGAACATTACCATCATCGTCATCGTCTTGATCTTCTTCTTGCTCGACTTCGTCTTGTTCTGGGTCATAATCAGATGAGTCATCCTCATCTTCCTCTTGTTCCTCTTCCTCTTCCTCTTCATCTTCTTCATCTTCTTCGTCTTCGTCTTCTTTTTCTTCGTCTTCGTCTTCTTCATCTTCTTCATCTTCCTCTTCCTCTTCCTCTTCCTCTTCTTCGTCTTCTTCTTCTTCGTCTTGTTCCTTTTTCTCATACTCGTATTCCGGAGTCCATCCTTTTACATCTGCCCAATTTTCATTTATTAGATTTTCTTGCACTAATTTATTTAGAATAGCATATGTAGTTCGTCCATGTAAATCCGCAATTTCTTGAATTGTTAATTCTCGCAAATTATATTCGCGATACATTCTTTCCAATTCATTTGGTGTCCAATGATTATTATGTCTTTTTAGATTCATCGTACTTACTAGTATTCACATGTCTTTATATATTTTATAAATAAAAACCTTGAAATACAATTTCATTTCTGGAAGCATCATATGTCATTCGACTATTTTCACCATTCAATTGAACTCTAGTGTTAGTATTCATAAATCTACCTAAAATTGTTTCTGTTAATTGTGTCAATTCATTTACAAGTACATTATTAGACATGTCAATAATAGGAGTTGGATATCTCTCTTCTATTAATGGATCTTCTTCATCCTCTTTCGTTTCCTCTTCTTTCGTTTCCTCTAACGGCCCCTCTTCTTTTGTTTCTTCGCGAGCAGGCGTATCACGTAATCGCGTACGAATATCATAACGACAAATTGGACAACGTACGTTTCGATCAAACCATTCTTGAGCATTTGCCGGATGAAAAAGATGTCCGCAACCGATAATTTGAGTTACTTGAGAACTCTCTTGAAATGGTTCCAATGAAATGGGACAACTCGCGTTGAGTGGTTCTAAGACCTGCGAAAAAAGAATATTTCTAGTTCCTATTCTTATTTGTTCTGCTGTAGGTCGTACGACTACATTAGAATATAGATTTTCAAAATTTCCCCATAATGCATCAACACCACTGTTTGTCGGTCTGGATTCATTATTGAAATAATCTATACGATATGGTAGTCCATTGATGTAAATTCTTCCAGTTGCTTCATCATAATAGGTTCCTCTATTGCGAGATGGAGTCTGTTGTAATGGAATCTGTTGTAATGGAATCTGTTGTAATGGAATCTGTCCTGATGTTTGAGGGACATTTCTACGATTATAGTTTTCATTCGTTAGCATTACTATACAATTTGTAATTTCTTGCTGCAATTCAAGCATTCTTTCTATTTGCCGCGAATTTTGACTATATAAATTTACATAAATATCTAATAAAGCACGCTGATCGTTTGATAGATGGTTTCTACTGGACATGCACTATTATATATTCTTGTAAATATGTTTAAATATAAATACTGTATTATTATTATTAGCTGATGAGTTTTGATAAATATAAAGGAAAAGGATTGACCGGTTTGGGAAATCTGGGAAATACATGTTTTATAAATTCTTGCATACAAATTTTATCTCATACGTATGAATTAAACGACTTTTTGGACAAAGGAATGTACAAAAAGCGTTTGAGTAATAAATACGAATCGGCGCTTCTTGTGGAATGGGATAGTTTGCGTACTTTAATGTGGTCAGAAAATTGTATTATTTCACCTGGAAAATTTATTAAAACTATTCAAAAAATGGCACAGATTAAAAAAATGGATCTTTTTACTGGATATTCGCAGAATGATTTGCCAGAATTTCTTCTTTTCCTAGTCGATTGTTTTCATACATCTTTAGCGAGAGAGGTGAATATGACAATTAATGGTTCAGCGCAAAATACAACAGATAAAATTGCTATTCAGTGTTTTGAGAAAATAAAGTCGATGTATGCAAATGAATATTCCGAAATATGGAATATGTTTTATGGAATTCATGTATCGCAAATTATATCCTTGGAATCAGGAGAAGTATTAAGTACATCTCCAGAACCTTATTTTATGATTAATCTCTCTATTCCAAAGGGGAATAAGAGTCCAACGCTGATAGATTGTTTTGATTTATATGTTGAAGGAGAATCATTGGAAAATGAAAATGCATGGTACAATGAAGCAACCGGTTCCAAACAAAATGTGAAGAAGAAGATTTCTTATTGGAGTCTGCCAAATATTTTAGTAATTGATATAAAAAGGTTCAATTCAAATAATATTAAAAATCAAATCTTGGTCGATTTCCCTTTGGAAGATTTGAATTTATCCAAGTATGTAATCGGTTATAAGAAAGACTCTTATGTATATACTTTGTACGGAATTTGCAATCATAGTGGAAATGTATTTGGGGGTCATTACACATCATATGTTAAAAATGCAAATGATAAATGGTATCATTTTAATGATACAAATGTTTCAGAAATAAAAGACCCCGCTCAACTAGTTTCACCAAAAGCGTATTGTCTTTTCTATAGAAAAAAATCAATAGAGTAATATATAGATGGATGTTTCAACCACGACCAATCAAAATATATATAATTATATGAATACATTGAGCATAAATCCAATGGTATTTGTTATTTTATTAGTAGTCATTCTATTATATGTTTTACTTTTTTCATCTTTAGGAAAGAATTCAACCATAGATTATCAACAAACATCTGGAACTGGATCAGGAACAGATATTAAAACTGCCGGTATAATTGTTATTATTATTTTTTGTGTTTTGGCTCTTATAAATGGAGTCCAATACTTTTTTGGAATCAACGTTGTAACTTCAATTACTAATTTATTTAGCAATTCTCCCCAGATAAATATTGGAATCAACGAAACAACTTCTGATAGTAATGATAGTAACAGTAATAGTAATATCCCAGAATCACTACAGCAACAAGTATTTAACATACCCGGAAATAAATATGGATATAATGATGCAAAAACATTATGTGCTGCCTATGGAGCGCGTTTAGCAACATATGATGATGTCGAAAAATCATATCAGCGTGGAGGAGAATGGTGTAATTATGGTTGGTCCGAGGGCCAAATGGCATTATTTCCTACGCAGAAAGTAACGTATCAAAATCTTCAAACCATTTCTGGTCATGAAAATGATTGTGGAAGACCTGGTGTAAATGGTGGTTATATGGCAAATCCAGATATCAAATTTGGTGTAAATTGTTATGGACATAAACCACTTATGACGGGAGAAGAAGAAGAAAATATGATGACAAATTCGCCTTATCCCAAAACAGAAAAGGATATTCTGATGGAGCAACGTGTTGATTATTGGAAACAGCATCTTGATGAAATTTTGGTGAGTCCTTTTAATTATAACAAATGGAACATGTTATAAAAATAAAATAATGAAAATACACTAATAAATAGTAAATATTAGTTTATTTTCTTTTTCTAGTTTGTTTTTTAGTATGTTTTGGTAAAAGTTTTGCAGTACCTTTTTTTCTAGCACGTAATTGTGATAGTTGTAATAATTTATCGTGCATATCTTCTTCCAATATTTCATCATGATCATTAAATATGGATTTTTTACTGTTTTCTTTGTTTGGTGAAAGAAACCACATGGGGGGTACAGCTAAATTTTTCCCAAAAATTCCGTGTTTAGCATCGTCGTCAATAGAAAGTGATTTGATAGCGCCTTTTCCACCTTTCAAAAGGAGAGAATCTATAGAAAACCCACCACTGTATATATTTTCTCCCGAAGAATAGAAGATAAAATCGTTATCTTGAAACCCTCCTTCTTGTTCTTCCTTTTCTTTTTTTTCTTTTGAATGATTAGACATATATACAATTGAGATAGTATATATTTCTAAGAAAATCTTTTAATTTCTTGAACTAGTTTGACTTCACGATTTTGTTTGATATGTTCCATGATTTGCGTTACTTGTGATTCATTTCGAATCAAACTAGACAATGATTTTTCTAAATATTTCAAAGTGATCGGCTCGCTAACCCTTGTTTTGGCAAATTTTAATTTGCCGTCGCTAATTTCAATATTTGCATTTGACATTTGATGAGTTTCAGCAAATTCGATCAAAGATTCCGACAATTTTGCTTTTTTCTCTCGCAACTCTTTCGTCTTTTCGTGTAACAATTTTAGTTGATTGTCGATACTAACCCATTTTTGTATATTTTCTTCAAATTCCTTCATTTGTATTATTCTGATATTATTTATTTGCGATATTTTCGAGTGCTATGTTTTCGAGAGCCAAATCTATTTTGAGCAAACCACAGCGAAAATGGTACAACTGCTTGCGAAATTGCAGTTCCCCAGTTTCCTCCTCTTTTAGATCGTGTTCTGCGGCCGCCCATTTTTTGTCGCCTTCTTTTACCAGCACTTTGAATTAATTTTAAATTGGCAGAACTCGGAAAAGCGCCAGTAACTAGAGAAGGTTGCGTTCCTGCCAAATTTTGAACAGCGGCACCAAAATTTCCACCTTTAACAAAAACATTATCATATTGCTGATTTTCTGTCCCAAGATTATTTAATTGCCATTCAGATGCACCCATACCGCCTCGCATGCTGAGACGGCGATGGGATCTTCTTCTTCTTCTACCTCCACTCATACTAGATGATGAACTAGATGATGAACTTGAACTATTTGGCATTATATATATAAAAGGGAGAGAAAATATTAGAAAAGTTTCTCAAATATACTTTTATTACGCAAAATTAGGATAAACAATATCAATATTGCTAAAATCATGATAAAAATAATGAAAACTAAAGTGATAATTGTATAAATATAAGGTGTAATTTCCATAAGAATGACTTCCATAATAGGAGCAAACAACCCCTTTAACTGATACTTAATATCTTCTCTTTTTAAAAGATCCAAACACTGTTTTACAATATTTTCTTTCATAATTAGGATTTTTATTTAAAATCTAGTCTTGGTGCATATTGCGTGTTATTAAATGATAATTTTTCTTTCGTTCTACTAATGGATAATATTGTCTATCCAAATGATGACTTTGATTTTTTGCAGTTGTCTTTAGGAAATCCAACGAGTCTTCAAGGAGGTGCATATATGACAAAAATTTTATATAAAGAACAGCCTCTTTATATTCAAACCCCTAAAAGTTTAACAAAGCAAGGTTTTGTTAAACACCCTAAAAAATATTATGTTGAATTGATGTTTGACAATAATGATGAAAAATTATTCCGATGGCTAGAAAATTTAGAAGAACGATGTCAAAAACTTATTTATGAAAAGGGTGAAACATGGTTTCAAAATCAACTTGAATTAAATGACATAGAAAATGCATTTGCTACCACAATTCGACCCTATAAGTCATGTAAATATTATCTATTACGTGTAAATGTTAAAATGAATTATCAAACAAATGCACCTATCGTAAAAATTTACAATGAAAATCAGTCTGCTTTAACCATTGATGATGTGAATGCGGATACAAATATTATTTCTATATTAGAAATACAAGGCATTCGATTTAGTTCGCGCAATTTTCAAATAGAAATGGAACTTAAGCAAGTAATGACATTAAATTCAGAAGTTTTTTTTGATAGTTGTTTAATCAAACCCGGAGAAAGAGAAAGAGAAAGAGAAAGAGCAAGAGCAAGTATTAAGGAAAAACAAAAGGAAGAAGAAAAACAAAAGGAAGAAGAAATAAAGGTATCAGTAAAAGAAAATCATATAAATTCAAATATGATTCAGGAAAATGAAAGCAAAGATTTAGAAAACACAATAAAAGAAAACACAATAGAAGAAAACACAATAGAAGAAAATATATCCGCAGAGTTGAAAGAATTTGATATAACAGATGTTTCTACTTTAGAAACGATTACATTAAAAAAACCAAACCAAGTGTATTATGAAATATACAAAGAAGCCAGAAAAAAGGCAAAACTTGCCAAAAAAGAAGCAATCCTAGCATTTTTAGAAGCAAAGAACATTAAGAAAACGTACATGTTAGAAAATGTAGATGATAGTGATAGTGACAGCGATATCGAAAATATATCGGAATCTGAATATTCCGAAGAAGAATAAGATACTTTTGAAAGAACTATAGGAAGATTTCAAAACTGAATATATATTTATTCTAATTAACTGTATTCTAAAAAATATTTTATCACCAATTTTATATAATGAGCATTTCACTGAAAAAGCTATGGTCGGATTATGGTATTGGCGCCATTATCGTTTTATTGATTCTAGCATATGGTGTTAGTTTATTTGCCAAATATGTAACAAACAAGGGCAGTTACGGTTCTGAAATGATGAATTCTGAACCAAATGCTGCATACCGAAATAAAGTAAGCAACTCTCCCAATGGAACTGGTTCGAGCGTTCAACCGTCGGATCCTTTAGGAGAAAATGAAGTATTCGCCTCGGTACAAGGAATCGCATCGCCTTCTACGGGTGTTCCTACTTCGTGTTCAAAACAAAATATTCAGAACCCTTCTGATTTATTGCCCAAAGACAACAATAGTCAGTGGGCTCAATTAAATCCTTCCGGAAAAGGGGAGCTTTCCAACATTAATTTATTAAAGGCTGGTTACCATATTGGCATTGACACAATTGGCCAGACTCTTCGAAATGCAAATTTACAAATTCGTTCGGAACCACCCAATCCTCAATTGTACGTTGGTCCTTGGAACTTGAGTACTATTGAGCCTGATTTCATGAGACCTCCTTTGGAGTTGGGTCAAGGTGTTCAATAAAGTTGTTTAAACATTTAAATTTATTTAATTTTTTAGAAATCAAATAAATAGATCTGTATCTTATTGTTGTAATAAATAATTAACATCAACCCATGTGGAGTCGCAAATTTTTCGTATAAAGAATTTACCTTCGTTTCTAATTCTATTTATTTCTTCATTTGATATGCTATAAAATATTGAAGGTTTGCCATTATCCCATTCTATATAAGTAGTCGATTTATTCTCTATATCAGTAATATTTTTATAATATACCAAATAATTGACATATGCATGTTCATCAGGAATCCACGAATTATTAAAAAGTTTCTTTATTTCATTATGTTCTTCAACTAAAATGGTTGCGTCATGTCTTGATAAAATACACCACTGCGATTGAATTAAAAATTGTTCTTTTGAAAAAATAGGTTTATGTTGCAATTTATCATAACGCATTGTATGATTATCTATCGTTGTTTTTCCATAACCAATAATACTTTTTTTTGTTTGTAAAAAATTATATAACTGATAAAATGATGTTACCGGGATTGCATTATTTGATACAAAAACAAAATGTGTTATATTCGAATGTTTTAATGCTTCTTCAATTAATAATTTTTGTGCCTCTATTAAAGAGAAATTACCCCAATCTGTTTCGCACCAAGATGGTATAATACAATTTTTAAAAAAATTTTGATTACGTATTTCGTTTGCATTTTTTGGATGAACAAAAATTTTATAGTGATCACAATTTACATTCTTAAAATAACTAAACCATATATCTTCTTTACAAATAGCATCATATGTCAAAAATAAAAATCCAATCATTTTATATATATATACTAAGAAATTTAAATACTTTATTGGTAAAGATTTATATTTAAATATTTCTATAATAATAATATATGGATTACACGCCAGTTAATTCAAATATAAATCTTACTGATTACGATTGTATTGTTTCTCTTGGTAATAAGTGTCCCACTGCATCAATAATGAATGAATTAAATATGCGTACAGAGTCTTTCCCTTTTGATTATATTCCAACAACTCCTGCACTTATTTTAAAATATTTAAAAAATCCCGAATTATTTTTTCCAAAAAAAAATAAAATATACAATAATGATGGTGTTTGGTTTGGACATTTTAATACAAGTGATAAATACGAGGACACAGTAAATACTTTTTGGCGACGTTTTGAACGACTTTATAAAGCATTAAAAGATCATAAAAAAATTTTATTTATATATTCATCGGAAGCAGATATTTATAATGAATTAGGAAATAAATATAGTGATAATTATAAGGAATTATGTAATATAAAAGACTATGTAAAGTCATATAATCTTATAAATTTTAAAATTGTTGCTATTCATACAAATAAATGGTTTAATAATTCAGAGAATATTAGTAATTATACTATAATTGTTCCTGACTGTTATTCAAAGCATGATGATGTAACCACTAATGAATATAGACGCGTATTAAAATTATTGATGAAAAAAATATTTAATATTTAAACTACATGTATTTTTTATTGTAACTGTAATATATTAGTAAATATGAAATCAGATATATTTTTATATGTAGTTATTGGTTTTGTATTACTGGTATGTCTAAAAGTATATTCAGAATCAGAATTATATAATTTAAAGTGTATCGTATCCTCTGTTGATGGAAATAAATATTGTGTGAGAGAACGCTCCAAGGAAAAACAGGCAGCTAATTTATTGGCACAAGTTACAGAGAAATGTAAAAAATTGGTCGATTATATGGAAAAAACTCATCCGGATGATAAAAGAGTAGAACGTTTAGTAAAAGGTTTTAATCCTAAAAAAATTTCCGAGACATTGCCTACAAGTGAATTGACTGCGTATAGTGAAAATAAAGGTGAAAAAATAGCTTTTTGTTTAAATAAGAAGAAAGAAGATGATACGCAATTAATTGACATAAATACATTGACTTTTGTTGCTTTGCATGAATTATCACATATTATGACAACAAGTATTGGACACAAACAAGATTTTTGGCAAAATTTCAAATTTATTTTGGAAAATGCAAAGTCTGCAAATATTTATATACCCATAGATTACAAAAAGAAGCCTGAATCTTATTGCGGTATGACGATAACTGATAATCCATACTATGATCTATAGTTGAATAGATATAAATAACTGAATAGATATAAATAGATATGTAATAAAATATATAACATTTATGATGTTACATATTATGATAATAATTTTTTTAATGATTCATGTTTATTCTTTTTCTAAGGGAAGAGGGTTTATAAAATATCAATCGTGGAATCAAATACGTAGTCTTCTAGCTCATTCTTCTATAACGCCTATTATGAAAGATTATATTCATAAAAAAATTTATTATTATTACGAGTTTTTGGCACTTAAACAAACTAACGTATTTTACAAAAAATATTGGAAATATTGCAGACATATACCAAAAAATGAATTGGCAATTTATGCTCTTTACGGATTAAATAAGGCTATTCAAACATACAATCCCAAATATTTATTTTATACATATGCAATAACATATATAGATGGCGAATTATTTACGGGTTTAACAGATCTGCAACCATTAACAAATTTACCAAAACACTATAGAAAAAAGAATGCGTGGAAAAATAAAAATGAAAAATTGTTTGAAATTAAAACAAATTCGGTTTTAATTCAAAATGATTGGCAAATAGACAAGTTAATCAATAACAAAAATAAAAATAAAAATATTGATAATAACATAATTAATTATTATAATAAAATATACAAATATCAGCAGATATGGTCACAAATTAATAAACTTGATGCATTTACAAAACGTCTTTATTTTTTAAAATATGATTATGAGTTTAATACTATTCGTTCAACAAAAGCGGTTGCAGAACTTATGTGTTGTTCTGATGAACAAGTTCGAATAAAGTTTGAAACTACCAGAACATATTTATTTGGTCATTCCGAAAATCGAATTTCAAACACGCATTAATAACGTAAGAAAGAAGACAACAAATAATGTGAAAACAAAGGAGTAGAGCTATAAAACCAGCAAAAGCAAGAGCAGAAGTATCAACATGTACAAGACAGTATTTTGAATAATATTCTACTATTTCTCCATTTGCTACATCGAGAGTAACATCTGGCGTTCTATATGTAAGAGGAAAATTCTCCTTGCTGTAAATTGTAGAAATATATTCATTTGCAAATGCAGAACGAACCTCATTTGAAAATGAATAACTAATAAATCGATCAAAATTGTCCGGGAATAAAGTTTCTTGCATATAACCACATATCGCGGATTTATACTGGGTTGAACCGTATATATAATCATTGTCAAAAAGTGATAATTCTTGCGTTCTAAGAATCCTTGCAACATTATGTTGTTGCGCAATTATTTTTTCAGCATATCGCTGTTCTCTGCGCCTGCGTCTGCGACTTGCTCTGCTTGCAAAGCAATCGGCCACTATAAATACTAGAATAATAATAAACTTGAGGTTCATATTTCACGGGGTTTATAATTATATACACTTTACTTGTTTGATTTCAATTTTTAAATAAATCCATAACCATATTCAAAAACTTACTATATGATTGTAACAGTAATTTTTATTTCAAATACATTATCAAAAATGTTATTTGTATAAAATAAAAATATCTTGTTATTTCATACGCATGTTCATCCTTTTAACTGGTGGTTTGGGATTTATAGGAAGTCATGCCGCGCTAGTCCTTTCCAATGACAATAATAAAGTAATTATTATGGACAATTTAAGTAATTCAAAAATAGAAGTATTAGATAAAATAAAATCTATCTCAAAATATCCAGAAAATATATTTTTTTTCAAAGGGGATACAACTAAAAAACGCGATATTTTAGATGTATTTTCTCAATATTTGCAAATTGATGCGGTTATTCATTTTGCTTCTCTTAAAGCTGTGAATGATTCTATAAAAATGCCATTGCTTTATTATAAAACGAACATAAATTCGTTGATTCATTTGTTGGAAGTGATGGAAATTTACAATTGCAATAAATTACTCTTTTCATCCTCTGCAACCGTATATGGGGGCCAGCAAAATTCGCCACTTTGCGAATCAATGATAACCGGTATAAATATAACCAATCCTTATGGGCAAACAAAATATATGCAGGAACAAATTTTGCAAGATTACGCAAAAACCAATGAAAAAATGTCTATAGTTATCTTGAGATATTTTAATCCAGTGGGCGCACATTCATCCGGTGTTATTGGCGAAGACCCAAATGGCATTCCAAATAATTTGCTCCCTTTTATATTAAAAGTAGCATCTAAAGAATATGAAATGTTGCAAGTTTTTGGAAATAATTATAATACTCCTGATGGATCATGTATTCGAGATTTTATTCATATAATGGATGTTGCTGAAGGACATTCCAAGGTAATCACAACTGTAAATAAACCAGGAATTCATATTTATAATTTGGGCACTGGTAAGGGAACATCTGTTCTAGAGTTAATTACAACATTTGAAAAAGTAAATAATATTATTATTCCTTATCAAATTTCAAAAAAAAGAGAAGGTGACATTGATGCTTCCTATTCAGATGTTTCAAAAATATATCATGAAATTGGATGGAGGTCAAAGTATTCTTTAGAAGATATTTGCAAAGATGCTTATCAGTATTTATTAAAACGTAATCTTTAGACTAAATATTTGTTTGATTTTTTATTATTAACATTTCTTTCATTTTCCTTACTGTTTGAAGTAAGGAAAATCTTATATAAAATATTAAAATAATCAATTTATATTAAAATAAACAGATAAATATATATATACAATAATAGTAATAGTAATGTTGGAAACAAATTTTATATACAAAGTAAATTATTTAAAAGCGAACAACATTGTGCAAATTTATGTATTTTATGGAGAGAATTTAGATTCAAGTGTTGATTTAGATTCCCTATTTAAAGAAGATCCGATGAATGTTGCATTTATTGATCCTTTTTCAAAAAGACCTATATTTAACGCAGAAGAAATGAAATATATTACAGAAAATAATATTCCAGTCCATTTTGTTTCGCAACAAATTCATTATGATGATAGTATCGGGACAATTAAATTAAAAATAATACAAAGTTTTTCAAATACTTTTTCTCTAGAAGAAATGTATTTATTTTGCTTAAAAGAAGAGACATTTCAGCCTGAAAATGTGTATCAGACTTTGACACAAAATAAGAAGCTCCCTTTAACACGTGTTCGATTTGACCAGTTTCTCTCGAATATGATACGAAATGAACAAGGGGAGGAAATAAAATTTGATATACCTGATAAAGAATTGTATAGCTATGATGATATATTATCGCTAAATTTGGAAGGAAAAAAATTTTGGGTTAGTAAAGTACTGGGCCAAAAATTTTTCATTTTATTAAATGAATATCCTTTTATCTATAATCCGTATGATGTAACAGAATACGATGAATTTATTGAAAGAATAACACGTAAATCATTGACAACATTGAATAGTCACTTATTACTTAGCACTGGAAATATTGTAGAAAATAACATATATCTATGTTTGGCTGCCGATGTATTGGAATATGCAAAAAGTAAAGATCTCTCTGAACTAATTACTATAAAATTATATTATCCATTTTTGTTTAAACAGGATATTCAAAACTTGGATATGTTGCAAGAAAAAAAGTACGAGTTATTAGAAAAAAATAAAAAACTATTAACTTTAAATACCGAGGACTCTTTTCGAGCAGTCAATTTATTTTATGATATATATAAAAATAAAACAAGTGAATTAAAATATCAATATCGTGGTATCAAATTTATAAAGGTAATCATATATTCTGATGTTGTTGTTAAAATGCCACTTGATGTTATATTTAAATTAATTCATACGTCAGAGAGTAATCCTCTTGTTAAATACAATCCAGCATCGCGACAAGAAAATATTTATCGTTTATTTACAGATAAAATTTCAAAAGACGGAAGAAAAATACCTTTTTTGAATAAATCAACTATTATAAAATTAATGAAAAATATTGGAAAAGTTCGATCAGTTAGTGTGTATATTGAATATACGGATGACAAAGAAAAAGAAATCATTATTTGTGAATTTTATGAAGACGGTAGTATTTCTATTTCCTGCGAATTTGAAAAAATAATGAATATTTCTGATATTACAGCTATATTTCGCAAAGCAGTAAATCCAATTATTGAAGAAGTAAAAACATATTTCGAAGAAAATGGGTATCGTGTTTCTTTATTTGAAAGTTTATTTGAAGATAATCTAGATGTAAAACAAATAACATATCAAAGTGCGCTTGAAATAGATAATGTTATTCAAATTGATGAGATTATTGGATGTTTAAGTAGTCTTTTTATTATTGAGGCTGTTGAAGAACAGGGAAAACGTGTAGAAATGAGGTATAAACGTGTAAGTAATTTTAACAAAAAAACGAGTCAAGAAGCTTTTATTATTGAACAGTCCAGTCAAAAAAATGGATTACGTGGCGAAGAGCTGTTAGAAGCTCTTGTTAAGAATTATGATATGACGATAGAAGAAGCGAAAGAGTTGCTAATAAAAATAGTGAATGAATTAGAAGTAGAAAGAGGTGTAAAAAGATCTGATATTGAAATTAAAATTAATCCTGGATTTAAATCGAGAATTATTGTAAATCCTATAACTAGTTTGGCTTTAATAGAAATAGAAAATATAAACGATATCCAATATCTATCTTTGATACCTATTTATTTGGATTCTTTTATTCGATTGACGCAAGATCCTACTTCTACTAGCGTTCCATTAGAAAGAATAAAACAAACTTGTGGAATAGCAGAGAGAGAAGAAATTGAGATTGATGATATTATTGCTGCATCGGAAGTAATTTTTGCAGATCAAGAAGATCCCGAATCTATTTTGGATGAATTTTCTGAAGATGAATTATTAGAAACAGATTCTGAAACAGAAATAGAGTTAAAATCAAAAAATGTGCTTGATTTACTATTTAATGAAGACGAAGAGGAAGAGGAAGAAGAGGAGGAAGAAGCAGAAAAAGAAGAGGAGGAAGATGCAGTCGAGCAACAAAACGAAGAAGAAGAAGAGGAGGAACAAGATGCAGTTGAACAGGAAGACGACGAAGACTTGAAAGGAGGCGCAAGTCCAAGTCCAAGTTCATCTTTTGGAGAAATTAAAGGACTTGAGCAATTAAGTTCAGAACCAGCAAGTTCAAACGAAATCACTATTTCTTCAGAGTCTGATGTTTTACCAGAAGAGAAAAAAGTTGTCCAAAAGGCGCCGCCAACAGCAGCAACAACCACTGTAAAAAATATAGACGGTATGAAATTAACAAATCCATCGCCCTTTTTCAAAAATATGGAAGAAAGAGATCCCGTATTATTTTTACGAGAGAACAAAGGAAAGTTTAATGCATATTCCCGTACATGCCCATCAGCAGATCGACGCCAACCTATCATTTTAACGGATCAAGAATTGGCAAATATTGAAAGAGAAAAACCCGGGTTTTTAAAAGAAGGCGATGTTATTAAGTATGGATCAAATCCGGATAAACAATTTAATTACATTTGTCCAAGATATTGGTGTTTAAAAACAAATATGCCCATTGACCCAAGTGAAATTGTTGATGGAAAACATCCTACTTGTGGGACAGTTATACCAAGGGATAAAAAAACTGTTCCAAAGGGTGCATACATTTATGAGTTTTTTAGCCCTACTGCGCACGGAACCCAAGAAAATTATAAGCAACATAAACCCGGATTTATAGCAGAAGGAAAACATCCCGATGGACTTTGTATTCCATGCTGTTTTTCTAATTGGAATAAAAAAGCACAGATATCGCGCAGGCAACAATGTGCGCAAAAAAGTAAAAAAGCAACAGAAGAAGGAGAAAGAAAGGAAGGAAAAGAAGAAGAAGGAAAAGAAGAAGGAAAAGAAGAAGGAAAAGAAGAAGGAAAAGAAGAAGGAAAAGAAGAAGAAGAAGAAGGAAAAGAAGAAGAACAAGAAAAACTTGTCAAAAAGAAAAGCAAAAAGGCGGAAACAAAAAACCAACAATTTGTGAAAGAAAAAGAAGAATATATTAAAAGCCCCGAAAAATTTCCACTCGATTCTATGAGATGGGGATATTTACCCATGGCTATTCAACTTATGCTTCATGAAATTGGCGCGGATTGTCAAATTAGTAAAACAAATACCAATATTAAACCATTTCATAATTGTTTATTGCGTCATGGTGTCCAAGAAAGTCAAACACAATCTTTTATAGCGTGTATTGCAGATGCCAAATTTTTTGGCGAATCAGCAGTTCCGAATATTCAAGAAATGAAAGAGAGAATTATTGATTCTATGACACTTGACACATTTATTACCTATCAAAACGGCAATCTATTAATTAGCTTTTTAAAAGATGATGTTAATGCAGATGCAATGGATATAGATATTTCTTCTTTTACTGGAACAAAATTGTATAGTAAAATTAATCCAGATAAAGAGGAAGAGGTATTGTATTTCAAAAAAATAGTAGCTTCATTCCAAAATTTTATCAGCTTTTTGCGTGATCCAACTTCAATCATTGATTATACATATTTATGGGATATTATTACAAGACCGAATCCGTCACTTTTCAGCCAAGGTATTAATTTAGTCATCTTGGAAATTCCGGAAGATGATTCCACCAACAATGTGGAATTGATTTGTCCAACAAATCATTATTCAAGCGAATATTACGAAGCAAGAAAACAAACACTTATCATTATGCACAAAGGTGATTTTTTTGAGCCAATTTACTCTTATAGAAATGAGGAAACAAAATTAAAAGTGAGTAAAACATTCAGCGAATATGATCCGCAATTATCCAAAACAATGCGCGCAGTATTTAAGAATATTATAAAACCATTATTGCACGATACATGCGTTCCTTTGGCGTCTATGCCAAATATATATAAATTTAAATCGCCAATTTTATTACAGTATTTGATCGAACTTGTTCATAAAATTGATTATGAAGTAATGATGCAAGTCATCAATTATAGTGCAAAAGTAATTGGATTAGTTATAAAAAATAATGAAACGGAGCTAACAGGATTCATTCCGTGTTATCCATCGGAAATACAACCTGCTTATGAATATATATTATTTACAGATGATTCACTTTTTACTGGATATAATGAAACCTTGCGATTTTTAACCACGATTTACAAAGAAAGCAAAGGGAAAATTCCGTGCAAACCGGAAATAAAGGTTGTTGAAGATGATCATATTGTTGGCATATTGACAGAAACAAATCAATTTATTGAAGTTACTGATTTGCTTGTTGTTGAAACAGTGAATGATTCTTTAAGAATATTGCAAGATGGTAATCATTTGGTTGCGGATAAAATAACTATGGTTTCTACCAAAGTAGATGATGAGCGCGTAGAGTACATAAAAAAAATAAAGTTGGAAACCAATTTTTTCCAAGCATTTCGCAATACCATTCGACTATTACTGAATAATTATGAAAATTTGCAGATGAGAGAAAAAATACTAACTGAAATAGAAACACCCTATATTTTATATTCATCCAAATTAGATAGTATTATAGAAGATCTTACAACACTCGTGGGCAACAATGTAATTTTTGTTGAGGAATATGATATTTCTTTGCTTGACAAAATTTCAACTTGTCTTGTTGGAGATTGTGCTAAAAAATCACCAGTATGTTCTGTAATAGAAGGCAACAAGTGTCAATTAGTTATACCCAAAAATAATTTATTAACAGGTAAAAATAATGAAATTTATTATTTTGGAAGGATGGCAGATGAATTAATTCGTTATAGTAGAATCAGATCATATATATTTCAACCCGATGTATATCTCTCTTTTGGTATAGTTAATTATAACTTGCATGAAAATGAGATTATTATTATACAATCCTTATTGAATCAAGATTATTTTGTTGGATTAGATCCGGTTTCTGTAAATAAATATGCAATATATAATGCATATGATGATGCTGAACCTAAAAAGACACAATTGTATGAAAATAATGCAACTATAAATGAAGAAATAAATGTTATGAGTGAAGCCAAGAGCGAGGCGAGGGACTGCGTTGTGCAAACAAATACAAAAATTACCTCGGGTGTTTGGCAGAAATGTTTCCCTTCCTCTTTTTTCGAATTGGAATATGAAAAAACAAATCAGTGCGGTTTTTACTTGCTCATTGATATTATTAAAAATATTTATCCTGAGAAAACTTTAACATTGAATGAAATTCGAAGAGAACTTCTAGAACAGTATATGCAATACTTGCCTGCATTTCAAGATCAAATTGTTGATGTGTTGATTCTTGAAGGTAAAAAAACATTGGGTGATCAATTAAAATCTGGTGTATTAACCTTTCAAAATTTTATTTACACCGAAAGTTATTTCATAACAAATCTGGACATTTGGTTAATAATGCAAAAATATAAAATTCCAAGTATATTTATTTCGAGCAAGCCTATTTTGCAATCTAATCGTAACGAATTTGTTGCATATGGAACGCGAAACGACAAGTTTATTTTTATCGTATTACCGGGTCTGCGCGCTGAAAATGTTCCAAAGTTTAAAATTATTCAATCACCTGATGCCGAAATTGCATTCCCTATTACTATTTTTCGATCGGAAGATTGTATGCATAGTGTAGAAGAGGCTATTCAGAATTCGATTACAATTGAAGAATTTTTAAAAGGTTTTACAAAAAAGTCTGCAAAAAAACCCAAGGCAAAAAAAGCAAAACTAGTATTAGTGCAGAGAGATGAGCAAAAAGAAGATGAGCAAAAAGAAGATGAGCAAAAAGAAGATGAGCAAAAAGAAGAAGAACAACAAATTGCAGTGGGAGAAAATAAATCACGGCGCAATAAATCAAGTGTTGTAATAAAAAAACAAACACGCAGAAAGAAGGCTACCTTGAAAATTGTAGAAGAAGTTTAATCGTCTTCCATAGAATCATAATTATCTTCATAATTTATTTCAATTTCAGAAATAGGTACGGTATCATCATTAAAGGTTATATGATCAGTATTAAATGTCACTACATAGGTGTATTTCAAAGCTTCAAATAAAAAGGGATGAATGCTTGAATCAAATATTGGATAGGGTGTAATAATTTTTTTACCAAAATCGGGATTATATTTTGAAAATTGCAATAATTTTTTACGTAAAAGACGTGTCACAATATATTTTTTTTCACACCCAAAGATTAAATATTTTCCGAGAAAGTATAAGTGTAAATATGGTCGCATAATATTGACAAGCGTCTCTTTAGGAAAATCCGGATCTATATCTATATAATATTTGTTTATCATACTTGTAATATGAGGATATAAATCATAATGATGCGAATAGGAAACATAATTTTTAATAAATACTTCTCGAATAGAATGTTCATTGTTTATTTTGAATGTATGTAAATCAAAATCACATTGAAAAAATAGTTCAAACAATATTGGCATAGTAAATAAATTTGTGCGAATAAAAAAATATAAATTATACAAAATTGTTTTATTAAACGGAATATTGTTATATGGATTTTTAATTTCCTGTGGTTCTGCAAAAAAATAGCAGCAGTGAGAAAGACTTGAATCTATAACATGAGTTAAATCGCTAATAACAAATGCGTATTTAATACCATCTTGCAATAATAAAAAAACATTTTTTTTTCTTACATCAATTTCATTCAACATTAGATCAGTTTGTATTTTGATAACAGTTTTTTTCATTTTATAGATATGAACAAACTTGGATAATGCAAACATTATTTTTTGCGTTTTAGAAAATGCTTCCAATAAATTGTCTTTTCTCTTTTTGGGAAAAAAAATGTTGTCCAGATTATCTTTTAAATGTTTCCATTTAATACTCTGTATTTGTTTCTTTGATTTTGTAAAATGGTTTGTTTTTATATAAAAATTAACAATGAATTGATACAAATCATAAGTTTGTTTATTTGGAATAGTTTGTTGCGTCATTCGATAGTATGAAAAATAGTCTTGATTTTCTGGCAATGGTATTTCTAAATCATATAATTTATGAAGGATAGAGCAAAAAATACTCATAATATATTTCTTGCTCTATTATTTATACGTTTTTATAACGATAACCTAAAATACACATACTTAATGTCTTCTTGTTCTTTCTCCTTTTCTTCTTCTCGTTCTTCTCCTTTTTCCACCCATTGTGTGTGCTCTTCCGATCAGAGCTGGAACTGATGTACGTCTTCTTCTAACAAAGTGCTGTCTAGATATAGGTATTTGTTTTGAACTAGAAGAGGATTTCGAAGATGGGGATGGGGATGGGGATGGGGTTGGTGTTATACCTCCCATCTCCAACCTCTATAGGCTCTTTGTTTTTGACGTCTTGTTGGCATCTCTTTATATTTATATTATATAATAAAAAAATATCATATAATACTTTATAAATTTTTACAAGTAAAACTTCAGTATGTCTAAAATCCAGGATTGTAGTCGTTGTCTGTTCCTAAATCTGTTGTTTTGATGGTACTTACGTTGTTTTGTATAACAAGATTATTTGTGCTGCACGGCTCTTCAATATTCTCTGCTAGACCAAACATACTTTCAATGGCTTCCGCATCATTGGGCTCTTCATAGACAGTTGTTTCTTCCAATTTTATCATTTCATCTAAATCTAGCACTACTTGGAATGCGCTTGTTCCATACATTCCTTCCTGACCCACCATGACATTTGCTGAAACACCTCGCATAATATCTAGTTCTGCGTGGCGCGCCGCCTTTAAGAACATTTCCGGAGTTTCCTCAAAGGATGCTTTGGCAATCGGTCCAATATTATCATTATTGATTCCATGACGGAAAATCGAAATCATTTTATTGGTAAATGTCATTCTATCACAGAGCAAACTCAAGTGATGATAGTTGATATATGTGCCATCGAACTCAATCACTTCTGCAAGCTCATTGTAAATAGTTTGTCTTGCAGCTTCGATTCCAAAGATGTTATAAATTTCAATAATATCATTACTAAAGGTGCGCTTGGAGTCGATGTAATCAAGTGCTAAAACATCCATCATATTGGTTCCGATGGTATCTAAGACCCAAATATCCTGCTTCTTATACACACCTGATTTTTCGACAACATTGTCTTGTCCATTGATGCGTCGCAAGATGACCTTGTTGATTCGCTTGATACCGCGAATGACAATATTTTTAAGAAGCTGGTCTTGGAAATTCTTGAGTAAGTAGATTTGATCCGATTGATCGAGCGAGCTTACCTTGGGTTTCTTCGCAGTTTTACTCGCACTCTGTTTCAAAATATTATTCATACGAATACGGAATACTAATTTATCGGAATTATAGTCCGAATACACACAGCTAATATCATCGGCATAACTATTCTTTAGCGTAAAATTAATATCGTCCATAGTAATATTTTTCTCCAACATGATTTCGGGAATGAGTTCCATGCGAATAATCCATTTTGATTTTTCATTTGTCTCTTCCATGGCAGCAATATCAGCGCATTCGTCCATCATATTTTCAAAAGCGCGATATTGTTCCATGGTTGTTTTGTCTTCATTGATGAGTGTATTCAAGTCGTCGGGATCGAAGCAAACTTCAATCGAGCTCACTAATTCTTGCAACTTTGTGTGTTCCAACATATACATGATTCCCTGAGCTTTTTCCCTGTCCGCTTCGTCTTCAGGTTTCAAATAGACTGTGAGGGAGGGATTCTTGGGTTCCGAGGAGAGCGAAAGAATTTCTTCGATTCTTGGCACACCACGCGTGACATTGGATTTGGACGCGACACCAGCAAAATGAAAAGTATCTTTTTGCGTTATCCCGTTGTATATATTAAAGTTTCTTGTATCTGCAACTGTTAAATCGTAAGCGTAATTAGTTGTATTAGAAATATCTTCTATTTTTGTTACTTTATCAAACAGTACATCCTTATATTTTTCAGATGTTCTAGGTTCAAAAACTATTTTTCCATCAACTTCATTTGGAATAGTCAGATAAGCTTTATTAATTTCATAATTACGTTTGAAACTATTATCAACAATAGTTTTTGTATTAGCAATTTTATAGTCTATTTTGGTGTTTAACATTCTTGCTAAATATTGTGCTTGTTTGTTTGTTACATTTAGAGTATGCATTTGATGAATATTTTCACTTAGCGTACCTCTATTATTTGATTCTTGTTTCTTATTTTTATAAAGAAATCCATAAACCCCTAAAATATTCAACATTTGTTGGACGTCAATTAACAGGTCTTTTGATGTTGAATACATGAGAATACTTTTAGAATCTGATTTAATTGAACCGTCTCCACCAATGTAGGCGTCCAAGAATCCTAACAGGCATTGCTTATTCGAAAAGATAATCTTGTCGCTTACAAACTTATTATGACTCAGCTTACCGCAAAAGATCTCTAGAATGCGACACAAGACAGTATTGTAAATACGCAAGTCTTGGCTTGTCCAACCTTTTTGACCTTTATTCTCATGTCGATACACTTTGGTCTTGATGTTCCAATCTTTACACAACTCTAAAATAGGCTTGAAATAAGCAAGGTCGTTATTAGAAATAGATACCTGGAATTTTGTCATACATCCTTCTGCTGCATAAGCACCTAGTAAATAACCAAAGTTGTAATCCAGCGGAATCATTTCGGGAATTGTGTATGCATTCATATTGGTTTGTGCCATATAGACACACCCAGGAGTAAATCCAGTTTTTGTCTTGCAACCATTACGTAACTTTTCACTTACTTTGGCTACAAACGAATCGCTGCGTTTATAAGGCAATGTGAATGTTTTCCCTTGATGTCTTGACCACCATTGATGCTGGTACATGACTGCCTTTGCCTTTTCTATTTCAGATGAGTACATATACTCTGTTGGAGGCAAAACTGTTTTTAGGTCTAATGTAAGGGCTTCAGTAAAATCGATTTGTTTTGTGGAAATAGGTAAATAATCACCCACCTTTAGTTTATCGCCGCTTACACCTATTATTTTTCCATTTACCAGTTTTAAAATACCTTTTGCCTTTGTTACTATAACTTCGCGTTGTTCCTTTGTAGTTACTTTTAACATAGTATTCGTACCATCTGTATTAATAACTGGATGTCGAGTAACCGCTTCAATCTCTTTCCAGACAACCTCTCCATCTTCTGTGCATGAAGGAATTTCAAAGTATTCGGCGGGCTCAGCATAAGTCGTATCTTTCTCGGCATAATATTCCAACTTTTTGGGAGCTGCAATATGCTTTTCAATAAATTCACCTATTTGAATCTTTTGAATAATACCTTCACGATTCCTGACAATAATAGGTGTCTCAAAAGTTACTGAGTTTAAAGTGTTATGAACAATGACACCATAATCAGTCATAAATGTTTGATTCGCTGGAACAGTAAAATCATAGACATATTCCGTTTGTTCGGGTGTCCATGTTTCAATCTTGACAATTTCATCCCAAATGACATTAGAGTATGCTGCTTGTTTCAGAATGGCTAGTTCTGCAGCAATCTTTTGAGAATCCGGATGCGAATCAAAGATTTTTACATACTTTTCCAAGGTACGACGTCCAATGGTGTCCTTCTTGGCCCAACGTCCATAGTTGCGACTTTGTCCAGGCAAAGCTAATATCTTTCCACACTTGGCAATTATTTCACCAAGTCCTTCGATTTTATCGATATCATCCGACAAACTATGAGCATTTTCTCGCTTGTTGTAATCAACTAGTTCTTGCAACTTCTCGGGATGAACAAGCGATCCAATACACTTTTGATATTGTGTGCTGTACTTGGATGAAATGGCAAGATTATAAATATTGGAACCGCGAATAAAGTTTTCCTTGATCGAGCCAAAGATATCAAAATAGTTCAAAAGAAGCGCCATATCTTTGGTCAATTGCTTGGAACGACTGCAAACACGAATTTGGTGATGAAGTTTATCATTCTGAAAATTGCCGTCTCCATCAAAGTATGCTTGAATAAGACCAGCCTTGAACTCATTAGGAGCCAAGAATGCAAAGTTGGGAACATGTTTTACAAAAGAACCATTATCACAGGTTTCTAGTAAGAATTGGGCTAGAGACTTACAAGAGAATGCAGTAATCGTGCTAGGACCATACTCACATTGTCGTTCGACAACTCGGCAATCCTTTCCAAATCGCTTTGCAAGTTGTTTTGTATTCTCAATGAAATAGGGTGAAATATTGGTGATATTAATTGTACCATTTACATCCTGAGATCCGGTCTTCTTATTTAAATTTCCTTCTGCCAAATAAGCCCCAATAAACCAACCGAACAGGTAATCTAGTTTATATTGTGTATCACCAATTTGAATTGAATCCTGGATAAATGTATTGTCGATGTGTTTTGCTACAGGAATGCGCATGCCTCCTTTCATATCAGCGCCAGTAATAGGAACAACTGTTTGATCCCGGCGAACCAAGTGTGAGTGACTTGTGGTTGTTTCTACGATGCGCCCGCTTCTAGTCGTTACTTTCATTAGTTCTCCATTAACTGGATGTCTGCTCACATGCGAAATCTTATTCCAGTAAGTTTTTTCTTGACCATCGACACCGATAATATAATATTCATCATCTAATGCATCCAACAATGTTTCAACACTATCATGATGCCCCGTATTAAATGTGTATTGCGGAAATTGCTCAATCAAATTATCGCACAATGCGCCAATTTCCGGGGATACCATACATATTTTTCCAGAAATTTTATTAATTTTCACGCACTTAATATGCTGACAAAATCGAATCGACATCTGTGTAGTTGGCTCGCCAATGCTCTGCGCGGCAATCATGCCTACCATCTCACCAGGTGCAACAATGGCGCGCTTATAATTAATGGCAATGGTCTCCAAAAGAACAGTAAGCGCTGCATGATTAAAACGCTTGACAATAAGCAAATCTTTTACAGACAAGTTGAAATAATATAGCGTCTTGAAAAGCAATGTAGGAGGCGCGCATTGAATCTTTTCCAAATTTGAAAAGGTTGTATCAATCATGTGCATCGCCTCTAGCGGCGTAATATCTACAACTGAATTTGCACTAAGATTTTGCTGTCCCATGATATTATTGATAATATAGGAAAAGGCCACTGGGGAATGCACAACACTATCCCCCTTGTTCTTGAAGACATACTTGACAATGTTATCGCGACTTACAATCATGTCGTCTGTCAGTGTTTTAAGACGTGTTTGCGATTCAGCAAGCTGCTTCTTGTGACGAGCAAGAACATTCTTCAAGAAAATATGCGACAAGGTTTTATTCTTGGCAGCTTCATCCGGAATATTAAAGTGAGCATAAATGTCTTGAATACTCATAGTGACAAGGGGAATCGGCTGATTTTCGACTTTCACCGGATCCACGCCATCATCTCCATAAGTAAATTGTACGATTTTCCCCTTGTTTGTTCTTACCGTAGTGTCGTAAGAAACCATCAAGTCTTCCAAGCCCTTGATCAATCTGCGTTGAATATATCCAGTGGTGGAAGTTTTGACAGCAGTATCAATCAGACCGACACGGCCACCCATGGCATGAAAGAACAATTCTTGTGGCGACAAGCCATTGATATAAGAGCTTTCAACAAATCCGCGTGCAACTGGACTGTCGTCGAACTTGGTAAAATGTGGCAAGGTTCTCTGATCAAACCCATAAGGAATACGCTTTCCATCTACGTTTTGCTGTCCCAAGCAAGAAATCATAAAAGAGATATTTAAATCGCTGCCCTTGGAACCGGCATTAACCATGGTAACAAATCGATTGTCCTTGTTCAAGCTCTTCAATCCGATTTTTCCAGCTTCCGACGTGGCTTGGTTCAAAATATTATTGACTTGTGTTTCAAACTCTTCCACATTGGTTTTTCCAGTGTTGTTCTCAAAAATACCTAACTGCGTCTGGTCAATGAGTCCTTTGACGTCATTCTTTTTTCCTGTAATCGTCTTGATAATGTCTTGGTTTGTCTTTTCATTCGACATTAAATCGCTGATGCCTACGCTGAATGCACTGGATTTCATGTATTCTGTGATAATATTTTGCAGATCATCAACAAAATCAGCTGACTTGAAATTGCCAAAATCGTTGCAAACACGATGAATGAGACCCTTGGTCCCTGCGCCTAAGACGCCCTTTTCTAGTTGGCCTCTGATATACTTACCATTCTTGATTTCCAAGATATTGTTTGATGAGTGTGGATCATCACTATCATTGAAGAGCTTGGTCTTGTAATGAAGTGTCATCGGGGGCAAAATCTGCGACAAAATATCAAAGTTGGTGATTTTCTCACCTGAATCGCGTTTTTCTGTAAGAAGAGTTTCATTGACGCGAGGGAACATCATCAAAAGATTCATGGCGTCGCGCGGATTGAATGCAATATTTTCTCGGGTGAAACGGTAAGATCCCAACATGGAATCTTGATAAATACCAATAATGGCCGCATTGTTGGCTGGGCTGATAATTTGATACGGCACCGCGGCCAGGTGTCGTAATTCAGCATCTGATTCCGCGTCTTGCGGCATGTGTAAATTCATTTCATCTCCCGATGAAGTCCCCAAGGTTTCCCAAGGGGCCGGACTGTATCTTAAGCAAGCTCTGGATGGCTAATCCTTCATCGCTCACCAACACCCGTTCAGTCTCTGAGTGCCTGTCATATCCTACCATAGCGGACTTAGACAGTAACACTGCGGATTGCCCAATCCTTTACATTATTACCATTGGGTTCGGCTATTAACCGAGTTCCTCTCCAAAGTTTCCTAAGGAGAGTGGTAGTAAAGGCTCTAAGGGGTTTCCCGCAACAAGGCATTTCGCTAATAATTCTTTTAAAGAATTTATTAACTAGGAGATTGCACCCTTTTAAGGTCTCCTGTTTTCGACAGAGATGTTTATCGAAGTCAGCATTGTATGGTCGCGTACAACCAACATTCATGCGAAAAGTATCCCCGCGTTGCATGATTTTTGCAATATGACACATCATACTCATTCTATGAAGAGTAGGTTGTCTGTTGAAAAGAATCGGATCGCCGTCCATCATGTGACGATGAACAATGTCACCATCTTCCAAGACAATCGAATTACGATCCACGTAGCGCAGAGTAATAGAATCGCCGTTTTTCTTTTCCAAAATCTTGGCACCGGGATGGACTAGAGGTCCATTTTGCACCAATTTTGTCAAGAAAGCACGATTTACGCGATTTACTACTACTGGCTTGGTAATATTCTTGGCGATCTTCATGGGGATACCCAGTTCGCGAATGGAAATATTTGGATCAGCTGTAATGACAGAACGAGCACTAAAATCAACGCGTTTTGCCATGAGGTTACCTCTCATGCGCCCACCTTTTCCGTTCAAACGATCCTTGATCGATTTTAGCGGACGACCAGAGCGTTGCGCAACCGATGCCACACCAGGAATCTTATTATCCACTTGTGTCGCAACATAATATTGCAAAACAGTTGTCCAATCATCAATCACATTTGCCGGCGCATTGTTGTTCATCTTTTCTTGCAATGTCTTGTTTGTCTTGATAATATTTACCAAAATGTGACTGAGATCATCTTCTGAACGCTGTTGCGCGTCGTGCTTTACAGAAGGACGTACTGCAGGAGGTGGAACAGCCATCACTTGACAAACCATCCAATCTGGACGCGACCAAGTAGGACTGAAGCCCATAAAAGAGACATCCTCATCGGAAATACGCTTGAAAATCTTCACAACCATCTCAGGTGTAAGCTTGATAATCAAGTTTTGCTCATTGGGTGTATCATTTTTCCACTCTGCAAAAATCGTCGCCAATCCCTCCTTGCGAATCTTTTGCGGCTGCAAACAACCGCATCCATTGTCAGTATCCTCACCACAGCGCTTAATTTTTGAAGCTAGGGAAAAGACGTACTTCCATCGATTCTCCGATATCATTTTAAGTGCTTGGCTATACTTTTCTTTGCTGATTAGTAATTTACTGCACTTGAAACAAACGCAGCGCAAGACTTTGAGAATCGTACTTAAATATTGAATATAAAACACTGGACGAGCGAGTTCGATGTGTCCAAAATAACCAGGCGTCTGCATATAATCGAGACCATCGGTTGGACAAATGAGACCTGGTTCCAAAACACCCATACGAGGATCGAACAAGCCGCCAATAACAGGCTTGTTATTTACATAGGTGTCTCGCGTCGTAATCTCGGCAACAGATCCCTTTCGAATCTCATCTGGTGATAATATACTGAATTGTAACCCCAAAATTTGTGAAACGTGTTGATCACCCAAGATTTTTTGATTCTTGGCCATTACTCCTTATATTATTATGCTATATTTAGATTGTTTTACAATCAATTTTTATTTTTACTAAATACGCATTTTTCGATATATAAATATTTAGAATATTTATGCAAAAATTATTTATAAGAATTTAAATGCTAATAATAATATGTATTATCGTTATGCAACTAATGCAGGATTTTATATTATCATTATATTTTTAGAATAAAATTGATTCCTACTTAAATATAATTATACACTAATAATAAATACAATGCCTGTCGATAAGAGAAACAAAATGAAGAAGGATAGAAAGTCGAATAAGAAGTCCAACGAACAATCGGACAGCGACGATGATATTAGTTTTACAAGTGATAGCGAAGAAGAGGAGGAGGAAATGGATCAACATGAATATCGCAAGTTTCTTTCGAAGATCTTTCCTTCTAAATACATGAATAAGAAGGTGAGTGCTGGAGAAAAGTTGAAGAGATTGCTAGATGAGGAAGGATTGCTAGATGAGGAAGAAGAAGAAGAGGAAGAAAAGCCTGCAAAAAAGAGAAAAGGAAAAAAAGAAAAAGCAAAGGAAAAGTCAAAGGAGAAAGAGAAGGAGAAAGAGAAAGAGAAGTCGAAGATCAAGTCTAAGAGACCTGTAAAGGAGGAAGAAGAGGAAGAGGAAGAAGAAAAGAAAATTAACATTATTTTTACAATTGGTCAAGCGACTGATGATGATGAGGAGGAATGGATTGACGAAGATGATAGTGATTATGATGATTATGAAACGGAAGATGAAGATAAAAGTGTGTCTTCGGATGATGATTCTGAGGAGGAAGATGAGGAATCAGAAGAATCAGAGGAGGAGGAATCAGAAGAAGAGGAGGAAGAAGAAATAATTGTTAAGAGAAGCAGTAGAAGAAGAAAGGTAGAGAAAGAGAAAGAGAAAGAAAAAGAAAAAGAAGAAATCGGTAAAGCTAATAAGGAAAAGAAAAAAGCATCTTTGGAGGAAGAAACACTCTTGCAAAAGTTGAAAGACATGCAAGAAGCAGACAAAGATAATGAATTGTTGAAGGAATGTTTGGCCGTCTGTCAGGGCAAGATTGATGAGAAAAATAAAAAGGTAGAAAAGAAACAAAAAAAGCAGAAGAAGAAGAATGGTAGAATTTTTAAGAAGCTTCTTCGCGATAAAAATACCATGAACGATTTTACCTTCTTTGAAAAGATGGGCACTGAAGAGCAAGTGAAGATTATCAAAGAGGTTCGTGAAATCAACAAGATTATGCGCATTGAAAAGCCATATCGTATGACTTTGCTGGAATCACAAATTCCACCCATTTTCAAAGCAGCCGCAATGAAAAAGATTAATTCGCTGCGTTATATGGAGCCAGGAAGCGGTGAATTTTACAAGATTAAGAATTGGGTGGATACTTTTATGCGTATTCCTTTTAACAAGTTTGAAACTTTGCCGATTACTATCGACAATGGCGTAGAAGAGTGCCATCAATTTATGGAACAAGCGCAAAAAACACTCGATTCCGCCATCTATGGCTTGAACGATGCAAAGATGCAAATTATGCAGATGCTCGGCCAACTAGTTACAAATCCAACGTCTATTGGAGCTGCCATTGCTATTCACGGCCCGCCCGGCACTGGAAAGACGAGTTTGGTGAAAGAAGGCATTAGCAAAATTCTGAACCGACCTTTTGCATTTATCGCTCTCGGTGGTGCAACAGATAGCAGTTTCTTGGAAGGACATTCTTATACGTACGAGGGTAGTGTTTGGGGGAAAATTGTGCAAATTCTCATTGATAGCAAGTGCATGAATCCTGTCATTTATTTTGATGAATTGGATAAGATTAGCGGAACACCAAAGGGCGAAGAGATTGCTGGGATTCTTACGCATTTGACGGATACATCTCAAAATAGTGAATTTCATGATAAATATTTTGCAGAAATCGATTTTGATTTATCAAAGTGTTTGTTCATTTTTAGTTACAATGATGAGTCGCTCGTCAATCCAATTCTAAAGGATCGCATGTATCGTATCCAAACCAAGGGCTACGAGAAGAAGCAGAAGACGGTGATTGCAAATGAATATTTGTTGCCCAAGATTCGAGAACAAGTGCGATTTTCAAAAGAGGAAATTCTTATTCCGGAAGAATCCATTCACCATATTATTGAAAATCATTGCAATAAAGAGGATGGTGTAAGAAATTTGAAGCGATGCTTGGAGATTATTTATACCAAGTTGAATTTGTATAGGCTAATGAAGCCTGGACAAAATTTGTTTGAAGATGAAATGTCATTAAAGGTAGAATTTCCATTTACAGTGACGCGGGATATTGTCGATAAGTTGATCAAGAAAAACAATGATGTAAATATGAGCATGTTAAGTCTTTATGTCTAGTAGCGACCCCTCCTAAGACAGAGATTCTTTATGTATAGAACTTAGAAAGATATTAAGATAGTAGTGTAACATGTCTAATACACCTATCATTGAACATCTTATTGAAATGAGAACAACTATTGAAGAACAAAGAGGTTTTTTTATTTTGCAATTGCAAGAGACGAAAGAGACTATGGTATCAAAATTTCAGCAGATTATTTCTGATTTGACTATCTTGTTAGAACATATCGATCAAACATTAAAGGCTGAATGTGTTCATACTTATGTAGAAGATTGGATCGATATAACACCGGAAAGATCGCAAAAAATAACGTATTGTTCTACATGTCATTGTACGTTTTAACAAAAAAATAAAATATATAACTAATATTATTATGGAGTGTGAGAAAATAAAAAAATTATATACAAGATTGTGTGAGAATGATGTAAAATGCGATGAAAAATATACATTGAACTGTGCTATTGCCAAAGAAATGCGAAATAAAACTTGTTTGAAAACCGTGGGTTTATTCATGCAACAATGCAATAAATATGATAGTATTGATAAAAAACGTTGTATGTATGATGAAAAATAAAATACTTTTTATTTAGGTGGTTATTAGAAACTTTTATTTTTTCTTATGTGATAAGAAAAAATACCAGAAATTTTTTGAATATTAGATGATTATCGTCGCATTCTTTTAAGAGTTTTTCTAGCACGTTTCATGTATTTTCTGGTTTTCTTTTGTTTTCGTCGTTTCATGGTTTTCTTTTGCTTTCTTTTATACTTTCGAGTACGTCGTTTGCCTCCTCCATCATATCCGGCTTTAGTTGTACGTCTTCTAGGGGCATTATTTCTAGAGCTATTGTCCGTAACGTCATCATTAAAGCTTTCTTCTGGTTCTTCCTCTTCATCTGAATCTTCTTGAAATGTAGGAAGGGGTCTTTTTTGAAGAAGTGCAGATGGTCCTTGCACTTGTATTGTAGGAAATTTGGCTTTCCTTGGAGCACTTGTTGGTTGCACGTTTATAGAAAACGGGAATTTTATTTGAGAACCTTGCTTTTGCCGTTGAAATTTCGGCAAACTTAAAGGTCTATCATCTAAGTCTGATTCAGAATCAGAATTAATATATGGCAATAAATGTTCATTTGCATCTTGAGAACTTGCAAAACTTGGAGTAGGACTATATGCTGCATCTGGATGTAGACCTAAAGAGGACATTGAATTTTGCGTTACTCTTGCTTGTTCTCTATTGCATTCTGCAAGTTCTGCTGACGTCAGTTTTCTATCATTATCAGGATCATCAACTGACATCTTTCCCTCTTCTCCTGTTGCTGAAGAATATTGATGTGCCGATGTAGAAGCCGACGTAGAAGCCGACGTAGAAGCCGGTGCAAAAGGTGTTTCTGGTTCCGCTTGTATTTCATTAAGAGCAGATTGAAACTCCCCAGCAATTTCATCCATTAATGTATATAATTCATCATCATACCGAACATAACTATCTAAATAAAATCTATAATACAACTCATTGATAAAATCATAATATAAATCTGAACCTATATCGTACCCATCGTCTTTGAACTTTTGCATAATTTGGCTATTTAAAAGGACATACAAATTTACTCCTCTAAAAGGATCTATCAGGCTAAGAGCTTTATCTAATTTGTCACTTTGTAATGCAATTCTAAATGTTTTTTTATATATATTTTCATAGCTTTCTGTTAATGGAAGAAAATTGGTTTGAAAAAAATTAACTTCTTCACTTTGACCAAGTTGTCCTAATGCAGATTTATTTGCTCGTTCTGCAGCATATTGACTTTCATTTTGATTTATTAATGATCCAGAAAACTCACTTGCAAATAAGGTATTTTCTCTTAATTTTTCTTGTAATTTTTTAACAGTTTCATTAGCAATTGCATAAGCGTCCAAAGAGGCTCGTATATCTTGATAAAAGCTTAAGATATTTCCACCATTTTCAAGATAGAACTGTAAAACCTGTGGGTTTCCACCATTGGCTTGATATATTGTTATAAATTTTTGAATTAAAACTTCTTGTTGTTGTTGAATTAAATCTGCTTGTTGTTGTTCATCTAATTGTCCGTGTTGTTCATTAAATTGCGCTTGTTGTTGTTGATCTAAATCTGTAGTTTGATCAAATGCGGGTTGAGCTGGGGTCAAAACATTAGTTTGTAAAACAGAGAAAAGGTTTTGCTGATCAGTACCAAATTCTGCAGGATCTGTTTCATAAAATATTTTGTAAAATATTTCATTGCCTCCTGCGGCAAGATATGTTACTTTTAAAGTTTCTGCCATATTTTGAGTTTTAGAATGACTTACAATACAAACGGCGTCAATATATTCACTTGAATAAACCTCTGCATAGACATCATTATAACTTTTTGCAATCTCACAAACTTGTACAGCAGAATTTGCCGCGGTATTTACTGCGTCTCCATATACTTCAGCATATTTTCTAACATAGGTGTTAATCCGTATAATCTCTGGATCACGTTCATTGAATAAATATTCCGCATACGCTGTTCCTGCAATCAATGCCAATGTTTTGAGTTCTTCAGAAGATGATAATCCAATAAAATGGGCATAGTTAAAAATTGCTTGGGCATAATCATTAACTGTACCTCGAGCCAAAATAAATGGAACAATATAGTCAATCATATATTCTCCAGGATCGCTTCCAGATAGAACTGTATTAAGAATTGCTTCACGAGTTGTAGCTGAATCTGTATGTGAATTGATTAATGTAAGATTAGCATCTCTATCGTAAAACATAGCAGGTTCGACTGAAAATTCCAAGGTTTTAAATTTTTCTTGTGTATCAAATGTAAGATCTGCACCACCTTTTTGAATTCCTCCTCCTCTAGGTCCTTGAGCTGCTGCTGCTGCTTTTTCTCTCTCCTTTGCTTTTTTTCCAAGTAAATAAAAAGGGGTTGAACTATTATAACCTTCAAGGGTAAGAGCCTCACCTTCACTAAATAATTTATCATTTTGTGTATATTTTTTTGCCAATGTCATTTGTAATTGAGTTTTTGGTTTTCGAATAAACATATTAAACAAATATTGGGTTTTCAGGTTAGCAATAACTTCATTAATATCACTAACATGATATCGTCCTTGCTGGTCATCAGCTGTTGGGTCACCGTCGGACAATACCGTAATATCATAAAACCTTAACGCGTTATTTATAATATTTAAATCAGCTAAAATTTCTCGGTAAAAATTTTCAGGAAAATCTATAGGATTTGTTTCACCTGCCATATAAATATTTATTGTTGGATTATCTACTAATTGTTGTATTTGAGCTATAAATTGTTGATTTTGGTTTATAATACGTGTTTTTTCATTATCAAATGTCTCTTTTGAAATTACTAGTGGATTAGTTTCAGCTCGAAATACCATTATTTGTCGCAATTTTTCACCGGCTTCTTTTGCAGCACTTGTTACAACGCAATTTAAACTCATTAGCATACATTGCAACGCGACAACTTTATCGCATGTTGATATTGTGTATAACGCTCCACCACTAAATAATTTCCACAAAAACAGGTCTAGCACTTGTCCAAGATCTCCTATTTCTTTTGTTATCAATAATCCTCTTTTAATAGCAGTAGTTGCTCTAGGGTCTTTTGCCATAAAATTATTTTTTTCTGGATTTCCTTGAAACCAATATACTGGAGTTTTGCCAACTGGTGTATCTGGTTTAGTTATTGGAGGTAATCCAGGTATATTAATTTGAAACGAATACTCGCCATTTGCTTCGCGTTTTGCTGTTATACTGCAACCATCAATACCAAAAAAACTTAAAAATGATTCTGTTAAAACTAATTCTTCATCATTTAGAGGAAAGTATTGATCTCCATTTGTTGTATTAATAGGAGATCTCCCGGCCGGATCAACAATCTTATTTATAAAATTCTCTATAAATCTCGGGTCTCGAATAAAATAACCTGTATCTAATCCTGATTCTTTTGAAACTATTCTAGTAATGAGCAATGGAGATAATTCACTATCTTTTGAAATTTTTGGCCAAGAATATGGCGTCATACTTTTGTGCATAATTTGATCAAATTTGTCTTCCATATCACCTAGTTTATTAAAAGTTAATGGCGTGCTTCCCATAATACCGCAAACAGAGTTACGAATATTTGCCCCTTTTGATACGTTACCATCTTTCATCATATCTAATATTCGTAATTGTCTTTGTTCTCTCGTAAAATTAGTATCATTTTTATTAAGATTAGAAGTAGGTACATTTGCAAAATCCTCCTGAGGATAAGGTATAGGCTTACCGACGAGATCTGGATTTGGACCCGTGCCAAAATCTATATTAAAAAAAGATGAAGTTGGAATCGGAGGTAAAGTTTCTCCATTTTGAGTTACAACAATATTTCCAGTACCCTCTACCGGACCTGGTACATAATCTGCAGTTATTGTCATAAAATAAGTATATATTAAAATAATATTATTTTATACTAACATTGATATCTATTTCTATTTATAAAATATAAACTAATTTATAAATTCGAATTAATTACAAGTTTTGTCTATCGATTCTTTGTCAATTCCTCTTTATACTTTTCTAAACCATTCTTTGCGATAAATTGCAAGTGTCGCATAGTGATTCCAAAAGATGAACCCGAGTGTCCAGGTGGATTCGGTAGAGTATTCATTGTTTCTCCAATCAATATAACATTTGGATCCGTTGAGAACATAAATCCATTCTCCGGTTCAAATGTTTTCATCCATGACCATAATTCTAGCTGCGTGATAGCTTGATGACCGTTGCTAACCATGGATCGAGTGTGTGTATCTCTAATAAAACTGAGGTCGGCCATAATACTTGTGTAATTGCTGATATTAAGCATAAGTATTACCTTTTCAATTTTTTTTGTAATAATATACGTTTCAAAAAAAATTGATATTGGTTATCACGATTCATAATTTGATAAAACTAATATGATCGCATCATCAGATATAACACCGCAATTATTTGAAGAGAGAGGAGGTTCCTGGGACGAACAAGGACTAGTAGAGAGTTTAGATAAAAAAGGTTTTACGCCCAATAAATGTTGCAGCGAATTGATCGCTAATTCCAATGACGCACAAGCAACAAAAATCATTTGGAAAATTGAATCAGCCCATATTAAGTTGATCGATGATGGAATTGGTATGGATAGAATTTCTCTGCAAAATATGTTCAAGATGTTCAAATCTAACAATAGTGAGAGAAAAACAATGGGTATTAGCGGGTTGGGGGGAAAAGAAGGCATCTATATTCTCTCTAAAAAAAGCAACAAGGAACCAACAACTGTTGTTATTTATACTTATTCAAAGAATGGCGAATATTTGAAAGCAATTGCTCCGTGGAAAAAAATATCCGATGAAAAGGTTTATACCGGAAATATTACTTTTACAAATATGACAGAAGAAGAGATTATTCGATTTGGCAATGATCTAAAGGACTGCAAATTTCAGCACGGAACTGTAATAGTATTTGACTACAATGATGCGCTTAAACAATTGATTGAAACTCAATTTAGCGTTGATGAAATTTGTAAATTGAAAATGAGCCCAAATGATAGGTGGGATATGATATTTGGTCATACAGATTCAGAAATAGTTTTGGAAAAGACAGATGGAACACCGCCGGTTAGCATTGGAAAATATGATTATTTTTGCGGAAATGAAACAGAATTTTATACAGGAAAAAATAGTGATATAATTCATCATTATATTGACGATAAAAATGAAGATAGATATGTGCTTATTAGCGAAGCTGGTCCGCAAGAAATTGTGCATCATGGAAAAATGGGATTTAAAACTGAGCCTTCCGTTATAAGGATTCATCAAACATGGAGAAGCGTTGGCATATATGAAGTATTAAATGGTCTGCGCGTTGATAAAAGAATATTTGATCATCAGAATCCAAGACCATTTTCAACGGCAGCAACAATCTTAAATAATTATGATGCTCAATATTTTACAGAGATAGATGCAGAATACGTGAAAGAAAGTTTGTCTGGCTGTTCTGTTTATAGAACTTCTCAGTTGATTACAAAAATATCATTTGATGATAAAACATTCAATGCAAAGACCTCGAGAGGAAATAGCGATATGATGTTAAACAAGTTCCATCACAGGACTGAAATTCGCTATACAACCTATTCAAAACAAGACAACCGGATGGATATCGTTATGGGAATTCAAGAAAATAAAAACCAGCATCAAAACGTTTTGCCAAAACAATTAGAACGACTCATTATTCATTCCAAACGAGAACATCTAAGAAAAATCAATACGTATTTTGAAAATGTCATGAAAGCAAGAGAAGAACAAGAAAAAAAGAAACGCCTTTTGATAGCAGAACAAAAAAAGATAGAAGAACAACAGAAACGATTACAAAAGAACCTTGTCGAAGAGCAGAAACGACTAAAATCAAATAAAAAGAAACTGGCTATTCAACAATCAGATTCCGATTCAGATGAATCATGTGTTAATATTGTTATCAATGTTGAAGCAAAGAAAGAATCCAGTGTAGAAAAACAAGAAGAAGAGGAGGAACAAGAAGAAGAAGAAGAAGAGCAAGATATAGCGAAGCAAAAAAAGCAAGAACAAGAGGAAGAAGAACAAGAGGAGCAAGAAGAAGAGGATATAGCGAAGCAAAAAGAAGAACAAGAAGATATAGCAGCGAAACAAAAAGAAGAACAAGAAGATATAGCAGCGAAGCAAAAAGAACAAGAACAAGATCCGATAAATATAGAAAAAATTGTAACATTGTTACAAGAAAAGTGCATCAATGACATTGCTAAATTAGAAACAATATACAAGTTTATCAATAACTTGTAAATTTTATAAAAAAGATGTTTCCTTCTTCTTATATATTTAATTTTTTATCTTTCTTCAAACTCTATATCTACGAGTCGATCACCGTTTTTTTTTGCTAGTAAGGTTACTTTGCCTTTAGCATGTTCAAATATACCCGTTCCAGAAATGATTTGAGAAGCGCATGGAACATCTATCGGATAATAAATATTATTTGCTGTATTTATAAATACATATTGCCAGCTGATCGTACCAATAGCATTGCCATTTTTTGTAAATGTATATGTATTATTTAAACGCACAACATATTTGTCCATCGCAACCTGTTGCACATAATCGTCGCTTACTTTATAGCCAATCTGTTTATTTTTAGGATTATAAATGGGACAATTTACAAACGAATGCGAAATACTATTTGTACTGCTTGTATTGACAGGTACTGTAACAGTTACAAGATCATTCTTACTAAACTTGAAGCGCAGGTGATTTTTATTGCACATATAATTTATAATTTATTCTTGGTTAATTATTTTTTCAAAAAAAATAATTAGCGCGTATAAAAATTGCTCGCGATTTAATATTCGCTATAAGGGACATTGTTTCCTCCGCGATTGATCAAATAATTGTATTGAGGAACGGTCATGCAGGCGCATCCCATACTGTTCGAAAAAGTATTGGGACAGCATTCTGGTTTAAAAGGCGTTGTAGCAAACATGGATAATTCACCCTCGGGAAGAGGGATTGGCTGAGGTTTGCGATTCATAATCTCTTGAACGCCTTTTCCGCCCATGGTTCCAGGCTTATATGTTAGATTCGGAGTGAACCAAGAAGCTGTGCTAATAGGGTTATTATGCGTATCAGAAAAAGTTGCAGATTGACCATAATTCGTATTGGCTCCAGTAAAACCCTCATTCAAAGTAGGGTATGACATTTCCAATTGAAATTGATGCTGATTGGGCGTTAAATAACCATTTCTATGTCTGTCCGCGAACCACATTGGTTTATTCCAAGAGGATGAGAATGCAGTTAAAAGTAAAATAAGAATAACAATGAAAATAATAATCATAATTTCCATTTTATACATATTTCATAGATAATAATTTAACTTGAATATAGAGGTTATTCTAAAAATAATTCTAAAGTTGAATTATAATGGCAAAATACTAGATGTTGAATCGAAAATGTTCCGGTATCTGTCAATAAATGATACAAAATTTCTTTTTTGGGTATTGTCTCTCTAAAATATTCGTTTTCCAATGTGCCATAAAATCTTAGGTTCGGTCCGCCTTCAATAATACAATTTTCTTCATCCTGATCTTCATGATCCTCTTTACCTTTTCCTTCTCTTTTTTTTCCTAAATTATATCGGTACTGAGCCAATAAAAGTTTCCCATCGATTTCTACAATTCCTCGAACGATCTCGCCTTGTTCCAAAACATCACCAATACAAATATCGGAGATGCATACCTTTTGCTCATTTTGCAAAGTTACTAAAGTATGCGATGCAAATCCTCCATCCAAGTAGGTGTGAATCCATGCATTATTTTCATGAACTAAACTTTTATCACCATACTTTTCTCTCGTTACGCGTTTCAAACAATTCATTTCTTTTTGATACACTTCATCCCAATCTGAAAAATGTGTATCATGAATAATAATCACCTTATTGCTCGTGTTCAAGCAATAAATAAAAGGTTCCAAATAAGGTTCAATTGGTTTTGCATCGGGATGATTGGATACGGGAATCCACAAATAATCGTGTTTTACTGGATGACATCCGCTGACTATTACATTATGTAAATTATACATTTTCACATTGGTCGCATCTAATACAAGTTTTGCGGTAACTATATTATTCTTTTCGAGAATATCGCCTACGCGAATATCCAGTATTTTTTTGGTGGAGCCATCCTCCATTTTTAAAAGCGTATTTGGATCAAAACACATATTTGGTTTGGATGGAACAGATGGCAATTTTAAATCAATATTTACTTGTAAGACTTCTTTCATAAATACTAACATAATAGCCAAGGGAATACTTACACTAACAAAAATGGTTGTCATGGTAATTGCAAATGGCCATGTGAATGGAACAATCCAAAATCCCATAATTAGCACAGCTAAAACAATAAGAATAATAATAAGTAATTCACCAATAGCACCCATAAAACTTTGCAAAGCATAATATGTTCCTAAACTTGTATATAAAGTACTGGCAAAAATTCCTTTGATTTTTTCCATAACATCTTTAAACATCACCATAATTCGCTGCAATGGAACCAATATATTTGCAATCCGACTCATTGTATTTTGCGCCATACTACCCATATTGGTTCGAATATTTGCCATCATCACGTTTATGAAATCTATTGCTTTCATTAATCCGCTTACACCTGACTGTAATAATGCCGTCGTATAAGTAATGGGCTGAACTGCATACCCAGTAATATTGGTTAAAATATCTTGAAGACAATATTGGAAATTTTGATTGGTATATTCATTAATAGACATGTTTGATGGTTTATTGATAAACCCTGCAAAAGGTATCACTTTTGGATTGCATCTCTCCACCGGCCAATTTTCTTGTAAAGGTTTTATATTCATCATCACTACAGAATAAGAATGTCCGATAAAAAGTAAAATGGTCAAGAGAATAAAGAGCAATAATGAGCCACCATATTCATCAAAGTACCCAATATGTTTATACATTTCATTAATTTTTTTTGAACTGTTTAAAATGTCATCTGGTTTTATATTATTTGCATCCATATATATAGTAAATAATATACATTTTTTCAAGGTAGCAAACCTACTTTCTAGATCTCTAAATTTATTTATTGGAGACAATCATCTTCCCAGTCCCAGAATAGTTTCTCTCCAATTTTTATTTTATGATCATCTGTGATCAAGCTAGAAAACCATTTTGACTTGACTTCATCTTGCACTTCTGCATCTGAATCATGCTCCACTCTAATAAATGTAGTGCCTTTCTGAACCATATGACTACCGCTGACATAAATATCTTCTTTGTTTGGGCCTTTCCCTTTATATTTATATAATTTCTCTCTGTTGTCATGATTTTCAAGTCGTAAAATGACTTGCACTCGGCTTCCATTTTCTAAAACGTGTCCCAACTCTAAATCTTTCATACATACGATTTCTTGATTCAATAATCTTACTTTAGTGTCGGGATGAAAACAGTTCCCGGATAAAGCTTGTACCATTTGTCCGGGTGGGCCATTCCATGCACTGTTCATTGTCTTTAAGCTTCCATCTAAAATATATAAAAGGGAAACCATGATACCGATAATTTTTCCTATCATGTCTTTGATCCCAATAATAATTTTTTGAAATTCAATAATGATATTTAAAAATACACCAAAAATTCCTTCTACAATACTCGAAAAAAAGGTGCGAATATTGCTCAACAGGCTATTTGCAAAATTTAGGGATACGCCAAATTGCCCCAAATTTGTACTTAATAAAGAGGTTGTATAAGTAAGCGGTTGGAGCAAATATCCCATAAAATCGGTTTGCGTATTTTGAACACAATAAGTAAAATCTTGTTGTACGTTGTCTGAGAGAGGCATGTATAAAGGATTACATCTGTATTTTGCCCAGTTTTTTTTTATGTCACTTAGAGCACTAAAATAATACATGGCAAAAATCTGCGAAATAAACCCTAAATTGATATATATAAAATTAATCCAGTCGCTTCCTTTTGGCATACTATATTATAAATATATAATTCTTCCATTTTTTAACCATACCTTCTTTTTGTTGATTTTCTTTTTGTTGATTGTCGTTTTGTTTTTCTACTTTTGCCTCCACTATGGCAGCCCCATGTTGTATTGGGCCCCATAATACGTGTGCCTGCTTTTCTCTTTCTTTTATATCCGGTTCGCTTTCGCTTACTACCACCTTTCCAATCGCAACCACATCCTCCTTTTAATTTTAATTGATTTGCAGGGATTGGGGTGGGCGCTTGTACATTTTTAAAAAAATCATTATTAACGGCTAATTGACCAACGTTTCCCGCATTTTGCATAGTTTGATTTGTAACACCCTGTCCTCCATTTGCATTTGCATACATCGGTACAGGAATCGAAATAGGTATTTGATTTGTTGCACCTCCTCGATAACGTTTTTTTCTCCCACCTCTCGCTACTGCGTTATTTAAATTATTCAATAGATTGGCTTTTTGCATGCCAGCAGCCATGGCTGCGTCACGTGGAGATCCTGCGCCTGCCAGAAATGCACTACTTTGAGGAGCTGGTATTAAAGATTTGGTTGGCATAGAATAATTGGTTGGCGCAGAAGGCATAGAATTTGTCATTTATATTACCGATATATAAAATAAAAAAACAATTACTTAAATATTCAAATGTCTAGTAAGATAAAGAGATGGACGATAATCAACGCCTTCAATTGCAAAAAATGATCAAGGCGAACAATGTGGAAGATCAAACAACTTTAATACGCGAGCTGAAACACAGCCACCTTCTACAAAATGATATCAACGCACTTCTTAAACTAAAAGCCAGGTATAATAATCATCCAGATAAAGTTCATGAAGAAGCACCAAAGGAGTGCAACTTTTTATTCATGTATTACACGGATATCTACAATAAAATAAGAAAGGATGAAATCGATTTAAAAATATTGAATCGTTTCTTAAATGTATTGCGACAAATTGAAGATGGTCAATTGGATCAACATGATGGATCTTTCATTATAGGCACATTGTTGAAAGAAATCTATGTGGATAGTGCATTAAGAAAAGCAGAAAAATTGGATGAAGAGCATGGAGATGCTATAAAAGAAAAAATGCTAGAACCAGTTGTTAATATTTCATGGCTCGAGTATAAAAAAGTGTATATGTAATGATTTTTAATAAATTATTTATAAGTTATTTATAAATTATTTATAAATTAACTACGGAATTTGTTTTGCGGAAATAGCTTTCATTATTTCAAACATATTATCTTGATCATGAAAATCAAAGTTTCGTATTTCACTTCTACATAGTGAGCATCTGATATATCTCGATTTCTTTACAAGATGTGTTATGCAAATGTTGCAATAAGAGTGTTTGCAATCCGTAACGATACCCATATTTTTCCAAATTGGATTCAAACAGATAGGGCAGCTTTCATCTTTTTCTATGGGTTTCTCACGAAACGAATGAGTAATATTGTAGTAATTGTCTTTGAAGAATTTTTGCCCAGATGGAACAAAAATTTTCCAGTAATTTTCTTGCCGAATTTTATCCTCCTCTTCGTCTGTAAGAACAGACTTCATTTTTAGCGCTTCTATTTCTCTCAACTTCTTCTTGGCTTTTCTTGTAACATCGTTTGTCGTTTTTTCTAAAACGCAGTCCTCCAAATTGTTATAAATATTTGCAATCATTGTTTTGTTTTGTTTCTATTTTGTTTTGTTTTGAAATACTTGGTTCAATTTTTACACCTTTGCACATTTAAAACGCCCAGTTTAGAGATACATTTTCTTAGGATTTTTACGGGTTTTATTCTTTGGAATATACTTTTCTTTCCTATTATAAGCACCTTCTATGATGTTCTTATAATACCCTATTGGGATGCGTTCTATTGCATGTGTTATATTTTCTTTCAAATTATTGTATTTAATCCACCACTATACTTTTGTAATCTTGATTTTAACATACTAAAATAGTTTTCTATTGCATTTGAGAAATGCTGATATGGAACAGAATACAATAATTGGTTGTGTCTATTCACAAACTCTCTGATTCTTTCGTTTTTATGTGCTGGTGCATTATCCAAAATAATTAGTTTATCCTTGTATTTTTCTGTTATAAACTTCTCTAAAAACTCGATTAATCTATCTGTGTTTATTCCACTTTTTTCATAGAGTTCCCAACCTTCTACACCATTTACTGATATAGCAAATATTCCTGTATATCTCTTAAATACATCTTGCGATTGTGTCTTTATTACGCATCTTTTCCCTCTTTGACTATAACAATGGTTTCGTTTTTGTAATGATTTTATGCTTGTCTCATCAATACAGATTATATCCTCTAATTTGTGTTTCTTTATTTCTTCATAAAATTCATCTAATTTATCATTAATATTAATTTCTTTACCCCATCTATGTGTTGGTTCGTGTCTTATTCTTGTAAGTTTCAAAGTAATATTATTATCTTTTATTACACGATTTAGGTGGAATCTGCTTAAACTTAAAGTTGAATATTTTCGTTTCAATAAAAATAACAAATCTTCCATAGTAATTGTTTTATTTTTTCTGATTTCATCTTTTATAAATTGAATATGTTGCTTTTTCACTTTATATGCTATTGGCGTTCTATTTTGTCTTTCCACATTTCCCTGATTTTTGTATTGATTCACCCATCTCATTAAACTTCTACGAGTGCATTGGAATATTTTACAAACTTCTTCTTGTGATGCATCTTCAACCAAGTAATATTTAACAGCAGTGGTTTTGTAATCATCGCTTTTATGACTAACCATCCTATACAATTATAACATAAAAAACTTAAAAATAATATAAGTTATTTATATAGCCAATACTAAATGAATAACAATGAAGCGGATGATGTAGAAACATTGAGAATAAAAGTGGAAAAGATGAGTAAATACATATCAGAATTAGAAGAGAATTTGAAAAAATATACAAATAGCACAAGACACATAAAATATTATGAAAATAATGCGGATAAGGTAAAAGAACGAACAAAAAATTATGTAGAAAAACTTAAAGAAGAAAACCCTGAAAAATTAAAAGAGTGGAGACGAAATTATTATTTGAAACGAAAAGAAAAATTAAAAGAAATTAATGATGAATAAATCTAAATTTTCTTTGTAATATTTTTATTGATTTATTTATATTGTTCCAGTCGTATTCCCACATAACAACCAAATTATAACCTAAATCTCTGATTTGTTGTTCTCGTTCTAATGTTTTTTGATATAATTCTCCAAAAGTTTTTTTACTTATTGGATTATAAGTATTTTCATTATATTTTTTAGGATTTCCGTGCCAAAAATCTCCGTGAAATTCATAAATAGTATTTGTTGATATACAAAAACCATCTGCATTATAATTACTATTAGGTATTCTGTATTCAATATCATTATCTCCCGTTTGAATAATTATGTTGTAAAATTTTGAAGTAAAATTTAACCATTCAATTTGTATTTTTGAATATTTTTTATGCAAACAACATTTGGGACAACCTTGACTTCTATTTACATGATGATACGGAGTTTTATAAAAATTACCATGTTTTTTACACACAATTTCTATATTTGTATCAACAGTTCGATAATCAACATTTGAATAATCATAAATATCTCCATATAACTCTTTTGCCTTTTCTATAAATTCATTATGATTTTGTCTATACACCCCGCTACATTTAGGACATCCTGCGCCCGTCAAGTGATTATTAGGTCGTTGTATAAATTCTTCGTGAACCTTACACACTATTGTTATATTGGTTTTTACATCAATATAAGTTGTTTTTGAATAATCATAAATATCTTTATGAATTATTTTTGCTTTTCCGATAAATTCTTCTGTATTACTTCTTTGTTTATTATGTTCTATTTCGGTGGCACACTTTTTACATCCAGCACCTCGTAAATGGCCAGTTGGTGTTTGTAAAAATTCTCCGTGTTTTCTACATATTATAATAACTTTATTAAGCACTCTTGTATATTTAACAAGAGAATAATCATATTTTTCATTATGAATTATTGATGCTTCATTAATAAAATCGTTTTGTGTTCTTTTATAAACGCCAGCACATTTAGGACAATTTTGTTTTTTCAAATGATTTTTTGGTGTTTGTAAAAAGACACCGTGTTCTTTACATATAATTATAATGTTTTCTTTTCCTTTTTTGTATTCAACCTTCGAGTAATCATATCTATCACCGTGTATTTGTTTTGCCTCTACTATAAATTGTTCTGTCGTTTTCATATATGTATGCTATTATTGTTATAGTTATAGGATAAATATATTTTATATCAATTTTATATAAAAATATAAGAATTATAACGAAAATACTTAGAATTAATATCTTTAGGTATAATATAGAAATGTCCAAAAAGAAAAAGTTGAAGGAAAATTTCAAAACATTTAGGCATAATGAAAAGGCATCTTTTCAAACCATCAAAACCACACTCAAATCTGTTCTTTTGAATCGTAATGAGATACAACCTGAAATAAATAATTTAGTTTTTGCCATGAACGACTTAATGCTACATTCTTACCAGTTTATCCGATTGTATGTTTTGAATTGTTATACGAAACAACTGCCCTTACCTGAAATGGACGAAACCTTTATTATTTACTGCATCAAGGCTTTAGGTATGCGTGATAATAGAGGCAAGAAAGGTGCTGACACAGAACTATTAGAAAAATTAGAAAAGTTTTACCAAACAGAATATCAGCCTTTATTGAACCATGAAAAAACGATTCTTAAAAATACTACATTTATGCTTCCGTATTTAGCAACACAAATTCATACTTCTTTATCGAATAATGCACAGGAACATTTTATTCAACACTTCTTACGCTTTATCAATAAGACAACCAATGAAATTACAGAGGATAAAGCAACTCTATTTCGATTCAAGAAACAAGTGTTAGAATTAGATACTGAAACTGATGAAGTTTTTACTAAGTGGAAACAATTACACTTATCGCATATTTTTCCTTCTAATATAAAGAAGTCTATACATTATGATGTGAAAGTTAGACCATTTGAATATCTGAAAGGAATGCTGTATATGAATTCTGTATTAGAAAAACAAGACAGTAAATTATTTCAACCCTTACCATTGAGAAATAATATTATTCCAAAACATATTATTTTGGATACTGCTTGTTTGGTTAGCTTATTTAGTCCTGAAAAAGATAAAGATGGTAATAAAACAAAGAAGGGCGAATTATTGAAAAATATTAAGGATAACCAACGTGATATTTGGAATGGGTTTTTGAACCTGAATCATAAAACATTCAAGAATAAACATTACCAATTTCATCACCAAATACAGACAGATGGCATTTCTTGTTGTTTGCTTTTCATTCGTAAAGATTTGAAAGATAAAAAATGGGGTAGTAAAGTTCCTACTTTATCCGAACAAGATTTCTATAATATTGAGGATTTATCGAAGGAACAATTAGATGAATTGAAACCGAGAAATATAGTTGGTTGCGACCCGGGTAAGCGTTCTTTAGTTTATATGATGGATGGAAACGGAAAGAAACTACAATATACAGCACCACAAAGAAAAATGGAAAGTAAAGCAAAGTGTAATCAACGAATATTATTGGAGGAAAAGAAGAAACATGGTATTGTTGGTTTAGAAACTGAACTATCCAGTGAAAACAGCAAATCTGTAGATTATGAAAAATTCAAATCCTATTTGGTTGAAAAAGACAAACTCAATAAGAAGATGTTGGATTTTTACCAACGAGAAACTTGGAGGAAAATGAAGTTTCGTCAATATAGTTATAGTAAGAAAAGCATGGATAATTTTCTTAACAAAATAAAGGAAACATTTGGTGAAAATATTCTTATTGGTTATGGCAATTGGTCAAGAAGCACACAAATGAAACATTTTATGCCTACTATGAATAAGGGATTAAGGAAGCAAATCCATAAGAAATATGATACAATAACAATTAACGAGTGCAATACAAGTAAGAAATGTTGCGAATGTTATAACAATTTAGATTATTATAGACACAAGAATGGAGAGAAACAGTTCCGTCTTTTAGTATGTTCTAACTGCGTGAGACCTCAAGTCAAACAAACCGTATTTAGAACCCGAGATGCGAATTCATCCATAAACATAATGAATTTAACAAAGTGGTGGATAGAAAAACAAGAACGCCCATTATGTTTTCATATTTCGTCTTTCACATCTTCCAATATCCAACAGGAAGATGAAAAAGTTAGACCATCGTAGGTGAAATTCCTACTATTGATTTTACATTTTTGCATATTTTTTTGTCCTCCAAAATGGGCGTTTTAAATGTGCAAAGGTGTAATAATTTCCAGAAAATATTATATAACTCAAAAATATACCAAAAAAATTCTTTGCAAACAAATCTAATATATTGTAAAATGCGTTTTTAACATAATAAGGTAAAACTGCTACGAGACCATACAATGACCAAAAAATAAAAAAATACCAAAATAATAAATATCCATTTGTGTTTGGATTTACATAATTTACATAAATAAGATAATAGTACAACAAAAATGGTATAAATCCTAAACATACTCCGAGTAAAACTGGGATAATTCTCATTTCACCCAAATAACCAAAAAGCAACATTAGCCAATTCAAAAGTAACACAGATATAAAAATAGTTGCATTTTCTTTCACAAGTGTAAAAAAATCTAATTCATCTGTTTTATTTTCTAGCTTTTGATTCAAATAAATTAAATAAATCATTAATGTTAAGAGCATTGTTGGTGTTGTAATAAACCAATCTATATATCTTTTTGGTGTAATATTTAACACCTTGGTAAAATTAAAGGCTAACCAAACATAAAATATTCCCTCAAAAAACTGAACAACTAATTCCAGGATTAGTAATTGTCTTATTATCGAATATGCAGTCGGAACTGTTACAAAAAATGCACCGACCTCTATTATTCCTGTTATTATTTGAACAATAATTGAAATTGCCAATGTAATGTAAAATAAATATTTTGCATTCATTTATATTAGTTAAATATTAACTTTATTTATGAATAAAATAGAATATAAAGAATAGTATTAAATACTATTGTATGGTCGATTCTCAGTTGTTTGTAAAATTACCAAAGGAACTAATCAGTATTATTTTATCATTTGATAAACATTTTCGCATCGAACACGGAATACCGATATCGATTGTTCCAAAAGATGATTCTAGATACATATTGTTAAAAAGTGTTTGCCGGTTTTCGTCCGGCTTTTTAGATGTAATGAATTTTGGTGGCATAAGAATTACCCAACGATCTTATCTTTCAAGACCGTTAATAAATGTTAAAAAACTTCATGATCAAGATCAAATATATGTTGTTATTACGGAAACAAAAAATGGAATAAGTTATTTCATAGAACATACTCGCATTATTAATAATAAAAAACACCTTCGCTATAAATACCATTTATAAAAAAGGTTACATGTAAAAAAGTTAAATGTAAAAAGGTTAAACATAATTTGATATTAAATATTATATTATGAGATTCAGTCTAGTTATTGTTGAATCACCGGCAAAATGTAAAAAAATAGAGTCTTACTTGGGACCTGGATACAAATGTATTGCCAGTTTCGGCCATTTGAGAGAATTAAAAGGACTAGATAAAATTCAACGCTCTGATTATACAGTTTTTTTTGATATAGCAAGTGACATAAAAAAACAAAAACATATTGAACTCATGCGTAAAGACGTCTTGAAAGCAGAAGAAGTGATTCTAGCAACGGATGATGATCGCGAAGGCGAGGCCATTGCATGGCATATTTGTCAAATCTTTGATCTTGATCCAACTTCTACGAAACGCATTATTTTTCACGAAATCACAGAGAATGCATTACAGAGTGCTATTTTGTATCCTCGTACTATTAACATGAATATTGTACATGCACAACAAGCTCGTCAAATACTCGATATTGTTGTTGGCTTCAAAGTGAGCCCGCTTTTATGGAAACATATTACAAGTCAGAATAGTCTTAGTGCAGGACGATGTCAAACACCAGCTTTACGCCTAGTCTATGATAATCAAAAAGATATTGATGCTTCTCCCGGTAAAAAAATGTACAGTACTCTTGCTTACTTTACAAATAAATGTATTCCATTTGAATTGACCAAGTCGTTGGAAAATGAGTCAAATGCTCAGTATTTTTTACATCAATCTATCGGATTTGAACACCGTTTTGATCGATCCGACGTAAAACAGATTTCGAGAGAACCTCCAGAGCCATTAACGACAAGTAAAGTACAACAACTGGCAAGCAATGAGATGCGTATTTCTCCCAAAGAAACAATGAAACTATGTCAGAGTCTATATGAAGCGGGATATATCACTTATATGCGAACAGATAGTAAAAAATATAGCCCAGAATTTATTGCCTCTATAAAAGAGTACGTTGAAAAAGAATATAATGATTCTGCATACCTTCATCCTTGTATCGACGGACTTGCAGTTGGCTCAAAAGAGAAAGAGAAAGAAAAAGAAAAGGAGAAAAAAAAAGGAAAAAAGATTGTTGGACCGCCACCTCAAGAAGCACACGAGGCTATTCGCCCAACACATATTTCTTGTAAAAAACTGCCTGAAGAAATGTCGGCTCGAGAGAAAAAGTTATACACATTGATTTGGGAAAATGCTCTTGAAAGCTGTATGGCAGCTGCAACTTTTACAACATTTATAGCAACTATTACAACCCACATAAAAGACACACATTATACTTGCACTCAAGAACTTATTGATTTTCCTGGCTGGAAAATTGTCAAGGGAAAGTTTTCCAAGATAAATAAAGAATATACGTATTTACAACAGGTAAAAATTGGTTCGACTCTGCCCTATAAAAAAATAACATGTAAATTTGCATTTTCTGGGTTAAAGCAGCATTATACTGAAGCAAAATTAGTTCAATTATTGGAGGAAAAGGGCATTGGCCGACCTTCCACATTTTCCACATTGATTGATAAAATTCAAGAGAGAAAATATGTTATAAAACAAGACATTCCTGGGAAAAAGATAGAGTGCAAAGATTTCTCTCTAGAGGATGGAACTATTCTGGAAGAAACCGTAGTAAAAGAGTTTGGGAATGAAAAAAATAAGTTGGTCATTCAGCCCATGGGAATTATGGTGCTCCAATTTTTATTGGAACACTTTGATTCTCTCTTTAATTATGATTATACAAAATATATGGAGGATGAACTAGACAAGATCAGCAACGGTAATGTTAGTCCATGGTTTCAAATTTGCGAAACATGTTGGCAGGACACGGATCTTATTTGTGATACATTAAAAACCGAGAAAAAGAGAGAAATTCGAATTGATGATCATCACGTTTTTATGATTGCAAAATATGGCCCTGTAATAAAATGTACAATCGATGGAAAAACTTCCTTTAAGCATGTTAAAAAAGATATAGATATGGAGACATTAATGCGCGGGGAATATACATTGGAGCAAATTGTAGAAGAAAAAGACAAAGAGAAAGAGAAAAAAGAACAACAATCTATAGGTGAATATCAGGGACATCCGTTGTTTGTTAAAAAAGGAAAATTTGGTATCTATACAGAATGGGGAGAAAATAAGAGGTCTTTGCCAAAATTTGGTAATCGTCCTGTAGAAAATATTACATTGGAAGAAGTTGTTGCAGAAATTGAAAAATATGGTGTTCCGATAGATGGGCAAAAACCAGAATCGCCCATTGTTCGTGTCGTCAATGATAACATAAGTATTCGAAAAGGTCAATATGGTGATTATATTTTTTACAAATCGAACAAAATGAAGAAACCTAGTTTTTTGAAACTGGATGGATGCACATTAGATTACAAGGGTTGTAATATAATATTTTTGAAAGATTGGATATTGGAAAAGTATGGCGTACAATGAAATACCTGATACAATGAAATAACAATGAAAATAAAAGAAAATAAACTCTGTATAGTATAGAAAAATGAATTCTATAGAATATATATATTACTCTTTGATACTAACCGGTATCATTCTTATCATTATCACAGCAGGGTTCTCTTCTATTATAAGTTATATCGTAGGTTATTCTTTTATTGGCGCCGGATTTTTCTTGTTGGCTGGCTATTTGATGTTTAAATTAAGCAAAAGCAACAATAAAGGCGGTATTTTATCTATTCTTACCTCTATTGGTCCCATTCTTGTTATTGTTGGCGCGATTTCTTATTATTTGTCCATTATAGGAATATATAAAGATCGCATTACAAATGGAAATGTTGGTCCAGAGTATTATTCTGTTTCGATTGGATTTCTTTTATGTATTTTATTGCAAAATTTCATTTTTTTTAGTGGCATCTCCAATGAAGAGTTTAAAAAAACTTACACCTTGGATAAAGTTACTTCTATGATGTTATATTTTATTGGAATATTAAGCATAGTATTGGTCATTACTATGAATATCATTCTTGCCTACTTTTCAACCGATGGATAAAAATAGTATTTTTTTATATTATTATTATCTATTTTATTGTTAGCTGTTTATGTTTTAATTTTTATGAATTTATAAGTAACCCCATAATATTGTTCTGTTTCCCAGATACCAGAGATTTTTAACATGAATAAATTATTCGTTTTTTCAATCGTGTCTGAGAAAATTTTTATATTCCCATTTCTTACTTGTTCGTAAAGTTTAAATTGTGGTATTTTGTTTGTAATGTTAGAGTATTTCATAATGGATTCTTCAATTGTACGAATTTTTTCAATAAAATCTCGATGTGAATCTATATTAAATGAGCACTTGTATTTACTAAAATATTTTTCTACAACAACATTGTGCAATGATATCAATAATGTAATACCATTTAATGAAAATTCTGGCGTTGAATAAATAATACGAGTAAAAACACCGTCTGTAATAACATTATTTTTTATAGAGTCACAATAATAGATATATTTTTCATTAAATTGATCAAGTGTTTTTACAATATTCATGAGTAATAAAGGGTAATTAACATTTATGTTTAAAATGTGTTTAACCTATTTTTAAATTTACAGTTTATTATAATAAGTTATAAAATAGAATAAAGAATCTGTTGCAAAGATATACAATTTATGAAAATAAACGAAACACGATTCGAAGAATATATATCTGCGAATCAAGAAGAAAATTTACATCCAAAACTAGATAAAATAATCAAAAAATTTCCCGAAAAATTAAATGAATTAAAAAATATAATATTTTATGGACCAAGTGGTGTTGGTAAATATACGCAAATGTTGAGATCCATTAAAAAATATAGTCCAACCGAATTAAAATATGAAAAAAAGATATGTGTAACATTTAATAAAGTCCCTTATTTTTTCAAAATTAGTGATATTCATTATGAAATTGACATGTCTCTCATAGGATGTAATTCAAAACTTTTCTGGCACGATATATACTTACAGATTGTTGATATTATTGCAACAAAACCAGATAAATCTGGCATTATTTTATGCAAATATTTTCATGAAATACATAGTGAATTACTAGAAAATTTCTACAGTTATATGCAACAAAATAACGCGTCCTCCATTAATTTAAAATTTATTCTAATAACAGAAGAGCTGACATTTTTACCAGATAATATATTAAACTGTTGCGAAGTTATTCATATTGCGAGACCTACGAAAGCACAATATAATAAATGTATTCAGAATAAGCTTTCTATAAATACCAAATTAGAAAATATAACGAATATTAAAAATTTATATTTTACGACGGATGAACTAATGAAACCTCATAAATTTGTTTGTGATAAAATTATCGATTCGATGATTAATATAGATGATATGAAATTTTTAAAGTTCAGAGATTTACTATATGATATTTTTATTTATAATTTAAATATTACTGATTGCATATGGTATATTCTTTTTTCTTTGATTGAACAAAAAAAAATAGAATCAGAAAGTATTAGCGATATTCTTGTCAAGACATATAATTTTTTTCAATATTATAACAATAATTATAGACCGATTTATCATGTAGAAAACTATCTATTTTATTTAGTTTCACTAATACATAAATATAAATAAAGTTAAAATAAATAAAAGGTTAAACAAAATTTATTTCTATATACATGGACATCATTACTGCATGTAATATATTAGAAATAGAATCGACCCAAGATTTTACAATGGAACAGTTAAAAAAGAAATATCATAAAATGGCACTGCAAAATCATCCAGATAAAAATGGAAATACTCCGGAATCAACAAAGAAATTTCAATTGATTCAAGAAGCTTACGAGTTGTTAAAACAAGACATTTGTTTTTTTGAAGAGGAGAAAGAAGAAAACGAAAGCGAAGAAAGAGAGATGGAAAAAGAAAAAGACGGAACATCCACATATCTCTTTTTGCTACAAATGTTTATTGATGGTCTTATTCGAGGAACTGGTCCTTACCATTCTATAATTTCGTCCATTGTAAAAAATCTCGTGAATGGTTGCAAAGAATTATCTTTAAAAATATTGGATGATGCCGATTGCAATACTTGTCTTTTTATTTACGATTTTTTCATAAAATACAAAAGCGTTCTTGGAATAGACGATGATCTTTTAGAAAGGGTAAAAGAGACGATTTCAAACAAAGGCATGCAATTATTTATTGTGAATCCTTGTTTCAATGATTTATTTTCAAGTAACGTTTATAAGTTGTCAATAGAAGAGAAATTATATTTTGTTCCGTTGTGGCATCACGAACTATATTTTGACGAAGGGATTATTGTGAAATGTATTCCAGAATTGCCAGAAAATATAGAAATAGATGAAGACAATAATGTCCTTATTGAATTACGCATTCCATTTACTTTTTCTCTCTTGGATGGTAAATTTCTTCCTATAAATTTGGGAAATCATCAAGTATTCATCCCTGTAAGTGAGCTATTTATAACAAAGGTGCAAAGTTATACTTTGAAGGGCCAAGGAATTTCTTGCATCAATGAAAAAAATATGTACGATATTGAAACAAAGTCTGACATTATTGTGAAAATTATTTTCGAGTGATAATTCATGGAAAAAGCAAATGCGAAAGAAAAAGTAGGAGGCAGCAATAATAAAAATGCATATTTGTTATTCATGATATTTTGTTATTTGGTTCCAATTTCCATTGTATATTTTTATTATGATTCGCATCACAGTATTTCTAGTATTATTTGTAGTTATAAACATAAATATATCATTTTATTTTTTATGTGTCTCATGGGATTTGGAACTATTCTTTATGAACTAGAGAGAAGGGATAAGTTTTCCACTATTCTTATTACAATGCTATTATTTTGTTTATATGGACTTATTTGTATAAATGAGAAAAGTATCCTTCATTTTATTTTTTCGTTCTTGACATTTGCTTTTATCATAAGTTTTATGATTCGGCATTATATTCTAACAAAGTATAATACAGTCTTGTTGATATCTTTATTGGTCGAAATCCTCGTTGCACTTTACAGTGTAATACAATTACAAAAAAATATATTTTTCAGTGAAGTTCTATTATTAGCAAATTTTGCCTTTTATTTTATATATTTGCACTTTTTACAATGAAAAAATAATGAGATAATAAATCATTATTTTTTATGGTTTGTTTATATTTATTGTTTTATTTTGTTTCGTATGCGGTATTATTTATTGTAAAGTTTGTTTTTATAAAATATTGCTGTTTTAATTCTCGGCCGTCTTCTTCTTGACAACCTTCTTCTTCTTGGGCTCTTCTACTTGTGCAACTACAGGTGTAGTTACAGGAACAGCAGCTGCAACAGCTTCGACCTTTGTCTCTACCACGGGTTCTAGCTCTTGCTCTTGTTGTGATTCTTGTTGCTGTGAATCCTCCTCATCCGAGTCTTCGACCTCAGCACTCACCGGCATATCATCCTCATCGCAAACATCCGCAACAGGTGCAACAGAAGACTTGAGCTTTGCCTTATCAGACGGCTTCAACTTAATAAAACATGATCCCGTTAGAGAAGCGCGCGGCTTTTGAACTACTGCTTGAATAAGCTTCCAGGTAACTCCGAACTTTCCATTTGCAAACCAAATACCTCCGCACTGAATTAGCGTGGCAAGATTTGTTCCCTTTTGCAAGAATTCGATTGGGCTGCTCTGACTGTTGGGATCTGGAAACAACTTGTTTTCATCCTCATCATAAATCTCGCACTTCCAAACTCCCTCCCAAATAGGAATCTTAACACGCATAGTTGGTGCCTTGCTGCGATCTGGCTCGCCGCTTATCTTGTCCTTGCTAAACTTGAGAATGGGACTCCATAGCGCATCCACAACCTCGGCATTCTTATGGACCTTTCCAAACCATTCCTTCGAATTTACAAGAGCATCTGCCTTGATCTTTTCCTCAAAAGCAATCATATTCTTCAAAAATGCATCCGCTTCCTCCGTCTTGTACTCCTCAGAAGGAAATTGCAAAGAAAGATCATACTTTCCATTAGACTGTCCCGTCTTGGGATCGACAAAATCGGCTGCACCCCAAGTAAGCATAAGCGGACAAGCAATTCGCAAACCACTCTTCGTATCCTTATTCAAAATATTAACACTCTTTCCGCCGGCACTATTTGCCTTTGGAGGAGAATAGCGAATGTTCTCCACATTAAACGTCGTTCCATCAATGATCGTGTCGGCCATGTTTGCTGTATATGATTTATATTATCCAAGGTATCTTTAAATCAATTTTTTTTATAATACAAAATTACACGATAATATAGTAACAACAACTCGGTTACCAGTCACGCAGTTACACGCTAATTATCAATAATAGATTTATTGATGTAAAATGACTCAAAAACAATTCTTGCATATATGTATATGAAAGAATCTATTACTATAGAAAAGTATTTAAATACCATTTATAACAAATGTGAAATTAATGCACATATCATAAAAAATGCAAAAATTGCAAAAAAGGTGGAGGAAGACAATTTGATAACTCCTACCATTCATGAGTGTCATTTGCTAATAGCCAATAATTATAATCAAAAGCAATTGAAGCAATTTGCAAAAGAATATAAATTAAAGATTTCTGGAAATAAGGGACAATTAGTAGAGAGACTTTTCTCTCATTTAAAGTTGTCTTCTATTATTGTTAAAATCCAAAAACAATTTCGCGGGTGGCTACAAAGAAAATACAATAATTTACATGGACCAGCCTATTTAAAAAGACAATTATGCACAAATGACACGGATTTTTTGACAGGCGATGATCTTGCGATCATTCCTTTTGAGCAATTTTTTAGCTTCAAAGACAAGGACAATTTTATCTATGGCTTTGATGTCGTTTCTCTCTACAATCTTATTATTAAATCTGGAAAACATGTAAAAAATCCTTACAATCGAAATGTTATTGCACCATCAATTATTACAGGTATCACCAAACTCCTTCGCCTAAGCAGAGCATTAAATATTAAAGTAAATATAGATGTTCAAGATATTTCTCAAGAAATAACGCAACAAAAGTCATTAGAGCTTCGCACACTCGATCTATTTCAAAATATTGATGCTTTAGGAAATTATAGCAATCCTCAATGGTTTCTTGATTTAAATAGAATAAAACTTATTAAATTTATAAGAGAATTAACAGATATATGGGAATATAGAGCACAATTAACAATAGAAACAAAAAAGTTAATTTGTCCGCCTCACGGAACTCCTTTTAGAAACTTGCATGGTATTACAATCAATAATGAACAACAGTTAAATTCTCTTCGAAATATTATTCTAGATATTTTAGAAAAAATGGTAAATAGCGGAGTTGATGCAGATAGTAAATCTTTAGGAGCATATTATGTACTCGCGGCTTTAACATTGGTAAATGAAACTGCGGCAAATGCCCTTCCTTGGCTTTTTCAATCTGTTTCTTAACTTATTATGATGGCTTACCATCACAATATAATATATAATGCGTTAAATCACTTAAAAAGTAAATGTCTAGGTATAGTATAGTATGGCAAAGGCAAAGCAAGCTAAGACGACTACCCCCGTTGTTGAGAACACCACCCCCGCAAGCGAGACGGCTGTAAAGCCCGCAAAGACTGTAAAGGCCGCAAAGGCTGTAAAGGCCGAGACCGCCCCTGCTCCTGTTGTTGATGCTTCTGTAGAGACTCCTCTTGTAGATGCATCGGCACCCGCGAGCGATGAGTTTGAGGCTTCCGTTGAGGAGCAATCCATCGAGTTTCTCGCGAAGCTTCAGCAGATGAGCTCTTTGATCTCGTCTTTGAAGACCGAGTTCAGATCTCTTGAGAAGAAGTGGAGCCGCGAGCTCAAGTCTGTCAAGAAGCTTAGCTCTCGCAGAAAGCGCAAGGCTGGAAACCGTGCCCCTAGCGGTTTCGTGAAGCCCACTCGCATTAGCGATGAGCTTGCCTCTTTCCTTGGAAAGGAGAAGGGTTCCGAGATGGCGCGCACAGCCGTCACTCGCGACATCAATGCTTATATTCGCACTCACAATCTTCAAGATACCAATAATGGTCGCAAGATCAATCCTGATGCCAAGCTCGCTTCCCTTTTGAAGCTCGGCGCAGAGGATGAGCTCACATATTTTAACCTCCAGCGTTTCATGAGCCCTCACTTTGCCAAGACGGTCAAGGCCGAGTCAGTTGCAACAGCATAAAGCGAAGCGACCTAATAAAGCGAAGTAACTTGAAAAATTCTAACCTAAAAAATATATAAAAATATAGTATATTTTTTAGATAAAAAATCTAATACATGAAAAATGAAATACTTTTATTATACATTGTTTGAAGTTTCAATTACAGGCGGAACCTCGATTACAGGCGGAACCTCGATTACAGGCGGAACCTCGATTGCAGGCGGAAACTCGAATGTAGTAATACCGTAGTCTAATTCACTCGGGAATATATTATATTTATGCAAAATTTTAGCAATCATTACATCTTCATAAATTTCATTTTGATATAATACATCTAAATTGGTAAAATTGTATTCTTGATTTATATACGTCATCGCCTTCTTGCTCAAAATATACGATCTCCCACCATTCAACCAAGACACAAAAGAACCATTATATTCCATATTATCCCAATAAGAAAAAGGTGTTACTTTTCCAAAATGATATATTCTTGCTCCATCGTAATGCTTATTGTTATGTACATGTATATAATTTTGGCCAATATAATCAGCTCTTTCAATTTCTTCAAAAGTATATAAATTCTTTATTTTTTTTTCTGTAAGGTTCATTGCCTCGTAATCATCAATTTTTAATATATGAGTATAACTATCAAAACATGACAGTTTTGAAACTTGATCAATCATACAAATTATTTTCTCAGGAAGACATTCATAAGTATCTCTGCAATTCAAATATAAAATTCGATGATTTTCATCATACCAATTTTCTGCTTTTGGACTGTATGAAAAAATGATCAAATCTTCTTTTATATTATCTAATATATCTTTCCATAAATGCCAATTTTTATGACATGACATGACTACCACTAAAATTTTCATTACCATCTTTATATATGTATATAAATATATTTAAAAAAAATAATTATTGAAATAATTTTTATAGTATTTGTTAAAATATAAATCCATCTAAAGATAATATCGCGACAATATCTTTTTTAATATAGGGTCCATTTGCTATTTTCATTTTTTCAAAAAATGCACCAGTATCCAATTTGTCTTTTTTTTCACGCAAATTAAATAAATCATCAATTTTTTCAACAAGCGAGTAATCTAAAATATAAGATGTATTTTCTAAAAGCCATTTATAAAAATCAGCATTTGTTGTATTTGTTTTAGTTTTATAATACTTTTTAAATAATTTTAACGTGTTATAAAGATCAAGACCATTCTTATTATAATCCGTTCCAGACAAAATGCAAATTTGCCTGAATTCTTTTTCTAAAAGACCCAACTCTTCTAGCATACGTTTTGTATTGTAAATAACTACATTATGCTTCAATAAGCTAAAATATCGCAATACTCTGGGGCACCCATATACAAATAAATCCATATCTTCACTCATGCACGCCCATACTTTTTTTTTGATCGCTAGCAATGCACATAATTCATCTGCTTCCCCTGGCGCATCGAAATACGTTGCACCAAATGCTCGCATAAGTTCTTTCACCTGGTCAATTTGTTCCTTTTGAATATAAATAAATTTCTTTTTCAATAAATCCATTGCAATAGATAATTCTTGTTTCTCATCGTGATCCAAATTCATGTCCGTTTCCAACTGTTTTTTTAATTCTTGAAACTCTTTTTTTGCCTGTACTTTGTCGCTCTTTCTTTTTTCCAATACTTGTTTTTTTTCATCAGGTGGTTTTCCATCAAAGACAAAGACAGGAGTAATTTGATAATATCTAAATATAGATAACATCAAATACATATTTTCGATCAGCGTATTGTCCGCCGCAAATTTATATAAATAAATACTAACATCGATTGCAATTTTTTTGCCTGAAATTTCTTTCATATTTATGCATGCTATCGAGTTTGGGCAGTTTGTTCTTAAAAATTTATTTAAATGGCGAATCCCCATGTTGAATGTTATTATCTGGTACCCTTTATCTTTGATTTACGAAATTCAATTTTTTATCGATGAAAATATAAAAAATAATATAAAAAAAATGTAAAAATAATATAAAAAATAATATAAAATAATAGTATAATATGGATTCTTATATACGAGCATATGAATACGAAAAAAATGTAAATCCGCAATTAGAAAGCATTCCGATTATAACAAAAAATATACATGATTGTGAATATGGAATAACACATATTAATTTATCTGCAACTTATCGAGTTGAATATGCATCCACTTCGCCCAATTTATTGGCAAGTTTTATAAAGGTACAAAAGGGAAATGTCTTTACTATGGAAACAAGTTTTATGGCTGCTTCTCATTTTTTTTATATTATGCAAGGTACAAGTGAAATAAAAATAGATGAAACTCTATTGCATGTTCATCAAGGCGACATTCTTATTTCTCCCTTTACTTCCAATTCTATCTTCATAAAAAATAATGGATCAGAAGACTTGCTTATTTATTATATAAATGACAGTCCTTTGTTGCAATATTTAGGGAGCCAACCTTATAAAAAAACATTTAAAATTGCCATTTATTCCAAGGAATTTATTTTACAAAGTTTAAAAGATCTTGCCAATCCAAATAATAACCGAAAAGGTATTCTTCTTAGTAATCAAGATACCGAGATGCTAGGAGTCAATACCATTACACCCGTTTTATGGTCATTGTACAATGAATTGCCTCCAAAAACAAATCAACGACCTCATAAACATAACTCGGTTGCATTAGATCTATGTATTACATGTGAAGATCCAGAAAATATTTATAGTCTCATTGGAGAGAAGATTGACGAACAAGGAAATATTATCGATCCGATCAAAGTGCATTGGTCAAAAGATGGTATGTTTGTAACACCACCAGGACTGTGGCATTCTCATCATAATCAGGGTGAAACATACGCGTATATATTGCCTATTCAGGATGCTGGATTACTTTTATATCAGAGAATTTTAGGTATTGTTTTATTATAAGAAAATTGATCTTTTTAATACCAATAATAAAATGTAAGAAAATAAAATAATATGATATCTATTTATCGTTGTTGCGGATTTGAAAGCAATGCCTTTGAAAGACCAATTCTTCAAGAGAAAATGATTATAGAAAAGCAATCAAAAGAAGACAAAGAAGAAAAAGAGAAAGAAAAACCAACCTTTTACTCGGGTGATACTGTTTCAGTTTATAATGATGACATATATCATCGTGCTACTATTATTTATGTAGAAAAAGTTATGTCATTTCTTGAGGGCGAATGTCAGCATATGTATGCACGATTTCATAATCCAGTAATATATCATCATTTTCTTAAAAAGGGATTACGATTAATATCAATTCATCCAAAAGGAGTCTTTGAAAAATGTGTTGTTGTCACTATTTTATATGAGGAAGACGCTGGAGAAAAAGATAAAATAAAAGAAATTCTTGTAAAAAATGAATCCACTATGTCGTCGCGTATGGTATATTCTATCAATTTAGAAAAAATAGATTCTATTTTAATAAATGAATATAAAATAAAGCAAGTATGAAAACCAGATCACAAACGATATTACAGGCGAAAGAATTAGAATTTACGTTCGACTTTGATGAGGCGAGTGCTGCATGGCGCTCCAATAAGAAAAGTATAGGAAATGGTTCTTATAAATATGTATGCCAACATATTTGTAAGAATGGAAACAAATGCGGGCAAACATCTATCCAACATACAGAACTATTTATTTGCAAACGTCACCTACTTTGCAAAAAATAAATATAATAATAGTATAATATATGAAACGATCTACTACTAGAAAAGATCTACCCTCTATGGATTCATTTTCAAGTGAATACGGATTAAACAGCAAACAAGGAGTTTTAAAACCGGTGTTTTCATTTGTTAGTAATAAAGACCCCCCTAAAAAAAGTTTTATAGTAATGATAGC